>Ga0180434_10001619_pt1 | contig 31756 bp, 23 predicted proteins | sample SS_ome_7_FD_132453 | JGI IMG/M metagenome (GOLD analysis project Ga0180434, IMG submission 132453) | Hypersaline lake sediment archaeal communities from the Salton Sea, California, USA - SS_1_D_2 metaG | ecosystem: Environmental > Aquatic > Non-marine Saline and Alkaline > Hypersaline >... | reverse complement strand
CGTCGGCGGCGTTGCCAAAGACGAGAGCAGTTGGGTCACCGGCGTAGAAATTGACCTGCCCGCCGGAGTCGGGACGGTCGACGCGGAGGGAATCAGCCCCTGGGCCTACACCTGGGAACTGCCGGACGACGGCGTCTACGCCCTCGCGGCCCGCGCCTACGACTATGTGGATCACGCCAGCCTGACGGCCTCCGTCGTCGTGACCGTGGACAATACCGCGCCGACCGTGACGCTGGCTCTGGAGGACGGCGAGGTCGTGACCGGCGAGGTGGGCAGTGCCATCACCCTCACGCTGGCGGGCAGCGCTGGCGACAACCTCTCCGGGCTGACGCGGGTGCAGATCAGCACCGACGGCCGCCCCTGGCGCGAGGTCTGGTCCGGTGTAGGGCAGACATTCCTGTCTGCCACCTGGAATACCGAATGGATCCTGCCGAGCGAGGAATCCGCCCAGGGCGAGCACGTCGTACAAGTGCGCGCCCTCGACCGGGCGGGGAACGAGAGCGAGATCCTGCTCCGCACGATTATCGTGGACATCGTGCCGCCGACCAGCGAGCTGACCGACCGCACCTACCTGGCCGATCCACCCCCCTACGTCCCGACCGATCAGGAACTCGAGCTCTACGGCGTGGCGAACGACGCGGGCAACGTCCCCCAGCCCTCGCGCCCGGTGGAGCTGGTGGGAGACCTGGACTCGATTGACGATGCCACGATCTGGCTGGAGATGCCCTCCGTGGACGATGACGACGACGGGGTGAGCGTGGCCTGGCTGGGCGATTTTAACGGCGACCGGCTGGCCGACCTGGCCGTCGGGCTGCCGTCCGCCGAGGGCGGAGCAGGGCAGGTGACGGTTGTCTATGGACGCGCGGGGGGCTGGCCGACTCCCACCGACGCTGAACTCCTGGCGGATAGCTTCACCTCACTGGTTGGCAGGGCGGGAGCCGGGATTGGAGACGTGATCGGAGCCGCGGGCGACGTGAATGGAGATGGCTTTAGCGATCTGCTCGTGGGCGACTCGGAGAACGACCGCGTCTATGTGGTCTTTGGGTATCCTGCTCCGCTGGGACGGGACATGGTCCTCGATGGACCGCGTTACCCCTATTGGTCCGAACTGACCGTCGAGTCCGGTACAGAGATCGGCGACTGGTTGAGCGCGGCCGGCGACGTGAACGGCGATGGCTTTGACGACCTGCTCATTGGCGCGACGGGCGCGGAGGGCAAAACGTATTTGCTGTTGGGGGAGGCCGCCCCATGGTGGGGGACTGTGCCGTTGGATGTGAAAGCCGAGGCAGAGATCGCTACCGACCCAGGCGGCGCGCGCCTGAGCGGGGTGGGGGATATGGACGGCGACGAGTACGATGAGTTTATGGTCGCCGAGGGAAACACCATTTACCTGTTCGAGGGGCAGGCGGTCTTTGAAGCATCGCTCGAACTGAGCGACGCCATCGCCACATTCCCCAGCTCCGAAGCGCGCCCGCAGGTAGCCGCGCTGGGCGACGTGAACGGCGATGCTCTGACTGACTTTATCTACGCCGATGGGGCCGCGCCCAAGCTGGTCTTTGGAGATGAGGATCGCGCCTGGGGCACGCAGACGCTCGACCTGACGCCCGCTCCCTCGGGCTTTCTGGCCGCGCCCGGCGACGTGGATTACGACGGCCTGGGAGATCTCCTCCTCGGCAACGAGGACGGGGATGCGGTCCTGATTCTGGGGAAGGAGCTTTCCGAGTCCGAGGTCAAAGCGACCCTGACCGACGTTCAAGCGGCGGCCTCTGCCCCTTACGCGGCGGGCGCTGACCTGAACAGCGATGGTTCCTCCGATCTGCTGCTCGTGCCGAGCGTGCTGGGCGGAACGAGGATGAGCGCGGTGGACTATGGCCCGCTGCCCCACGTGAACCCGGATGATCTGCCGGTGGCGCGGGGAGTGCGCGTCGGCGAATTGGCGAGTCGGCAAATCGGCGTGTCTCCGTTGGCGACTCAAGTTGTCCGCCACGTGGACGACGATGGCGGTGCCGACTTTGTCACCGTCCAGGCGGCGGTCGACGCGGCGAATCCTGGCGACCGCATCTACATCGCTCCGGGCGTCTATGATAATTTTACCGTTACCGTGGACAATCTGTACATCGCCGGCGACCACGCCGACGCGGTCTTTGTGGATGGAGGCGGCGGCGACTTTGCGATCAAGATTAAAGACGCCGATGGGGTCGAACTGAAAAAGCTGACCCTCCGCAACGCCGATAACGCCCTGTACCTGGAAAACGCCGGTCTGCTTGGATACGAGGATGAGGCGAAAAAGATCGTCCTGGAGCGGGTGCTGATGTACGATTTCGACTCTCACGCGGTCGCGATGGATCGCGTCAGTTCGATGCGCCTCACCCGCTGCACGCTGGCGGGCGGGGAGGATCACATTGATCTGTACGGTGCTCCCGACCCGGCGATGGACGAGAGCTGGGACGACGCCGCCTCGACAGATAGCCGCACCGCGACCGGCGCGGATGGCGGCATATTCGACGATGGTGAGGAGATATACTTTGTGGACGGCAGCGGGCAGATCGACGTCTATACTCCCAACCCGGTTTCCTGGCATAGTCTGCCCGACGCGCCGATGGGCGTCTACGCGGGTGCTGCCGTAGACGAGAACGGTCACATATGGGCCTTGCGGCGAGACCTGGATGCAGGCTTTGACGGCCCGGTGTACGCCATCGCCTACGTCAGCGAGGACGAAATGTACGTTGGCGGCGATTTCACCCACGTCGGCAACGTGGCGGTAGACCATATTGCCCGCTGGAATGGCAGCGCGTGGGAAGCGGTGGGCGAAGGGTTTGCCGCTCCTGACGATACGGTCTATGACATCAGGGTTAGCGGGACTAAAATCTATGCCGGCGGCGCCTTTGGCCTGCGCTACCTGCCGGACAAGGGCGATCCGTACAGCCTCTGGGAGAACTGGGGAGACATAGCAGGCGATGGAGCAGTGTATGTTCTGGCCTTCCACTCAGGCGGCGTTTTTGTGGGCGGCTCTTTCGATGACATCGGCGGCGTCACGGCGCACAAGCTCGCCAAGAGAGAGTCTGACGGTACGTGGAGGCAGATCGCGAAACCGCCGGGCGATTCTTGTAACGGTATCCTCGCCTCCGGCTATCACGTTTCGGCCTTGGAGAACAGGGATGGTATCGTTTACCTGGGCGGGCGATTCCACGAGGTGGGCGCCGAAGCGTATGGAGGTAGCGGGTGCAGAAGCCCCGCGGAATACGGTCTGGCCAAAACGAATGGATCGTATTCCTATGGCTACTGGATAGCGGGGACACCGAGGAAGAGCGACCTGAAAAGCGGCAGCGATATCTACGATTTTGAGTTTTACGGGGGCAGTCTGGCGGTCGGCGGCAAGTTCAATAACGTCAGGTGCTACTACAAGGATGGATATTACGACGGGTGGTGGCCCGACTCGAACTATTGCAGCGCCAGTGGAGCAGCCAGCAATCTGGCCATCTTCGCCAACAAAGAATGGCGAGTGCCTGGGTACCTGAAGGCCAACGCCCCGGTCAGGACGTTGCAGATCGAAGGGGATCACTTGTACGTCGGCGGCGACTTTACCCAGGTGGGGAGCGGTACCGCCGCCAATCGCGTGGCTTATTATGACAGTTTTCCCGGCAGCGACGGTTCCTGGCATGCCTTAGGCGACGGCGTCAACGGCAGCGTGCACGCTCTCGTTCACCAGGACGGCCACACCTACGTCGGCGGCTCGTTCACGCTGGTGGGGGGCGATGCGGCTTTTTACTTTGCCCACTGGGATGGCAGCCAATGGGTCGGGCTGAGCGAGCAGGCATTCTACGAGTATGACGGTTCCTCCTGGCAGGCGCGACCCGTTCTCCCCGAGTTTGTCGGGGAAGGCTCTGCCATCGTCGGCGACGGAGCCGGCAGCCTGTACGTCGTTCCCGGCAGTGGATCGCGCAAGCTGTACCGGTACACGATCGGCAGCGGCGACTGGGAGGAGCGTGCCGATCTGCCGGGTGGCGTGGGCGCGGGCGGCGCGCTGGTCTTGGCCGACGGTTACCTGTACGCCCTGCGCGGCGGGGGGACCGACGACTTTTATCGCTACGACCCGAACGCCGACGAGTGGAGCACGCTCGCTTCGCTGCCCGCGCCTCAGGTCGCGGGGGCGGGGGCGTCGCTGGCCTGGGATGGGCATAACTGGATCTATGTTTTGATCGGCGGCAACGGCAGGCAATTCCTGCGTTACTGCATTGACGAGGACCGCTGGGAACAGTTGGAGAACGCGCCAGCCGAGGTCAACGCTGGCGGCGGGTTGGCGCGCATCGACCGGAATCTGTACGGCGTCCCCGGCGGCGACGAGGTGCTGTGGAGCTACGGCCCGATCGCCGTCTATCCGGAAAAACTTACCCTGGAACACGTGGCCTTCGTCGTCCCCGAGACGGTGTCTGCCGCGGACTGGATCAGCCTGACCAGTGTGATTGTCCAACCGGATGATTTCGTGGTCGGTGGGACGGCCAACGACTGGGTGGGCCGCAGCGGCGTCGCCTGGTCGCCAGAGCCGCTGTTGGATGACAGTGTGCAGTTCACCCACGACGGCGCGCGTTTCCTGGACCCGGAGCGCGACGTCTATCGTGTAGGCTCCGGCACGCTGCTGGACGGCGGGTACCATACCTACCGCTCGGATTATACCGTCGAACCCTGCGAGGGTGAAGATTGTCCCTCGCCCAATCCCATTCAGGCCGGCATCAACAGCGGCGCCAACCGCGTGCTGTTGAGGCCGGGCGTCTATGAGGAGGGCTTTTATCTGATCAGCGGCGTGCAGGTCGTCGGCGACGGCGCCGACCTGACCATCGTGGAGCCACGGCCCGGCGATACGGCCATCGTGCGCGCCGAGGGGGTGGTGGGCGCGAGGCTCTCGATGCTCACTCTGCACGGTGCCGACAGCGGCGTTGCGGTAGCAGGTCTGTTCGTGGAGGACGGCACGCGATCCGTCGTCGTGGATCACACCATCATCCGGGGCACGAACGTCGGTATCAGCGCGACCGGCGAGACTACCGAGCTGGAGGTGGTCAACAACACCATCGTCTCGAACACCAACGGGATGATCGCCGCCGACTGCGCGCCGGTGGATGTGCGCAACACCATCTTTGCCCGTCACAGCGACACCGGCCTGACCTACGACGAATGCGCCGAAAGAAAGTTGCACAAGTACAATCTGTATCACGAGAACGGGACCGACCTCAGTCCGAACGAGCCCGGGCCGGGAGAACTGTTCCTGGATCCGTTGTTCGTGGATCCCGGTCCGCCGTCGCACGACTATCATACCCAGGACGAATCGCCCGTGATCGACGCCGGCGACGCCGGCGACCCGCCGCCACCCGGCGCCGGCGCCCGGGTGGACATCGGCTACATCGATCAGAACCGGGCCGGGCTGTATGTGAACCCCGATTACTGCGGCGAACCTACCTGCGTCAACGATGGGTTGTCCTGGCAGGTGGACGCCTTTGACAAGATTCAGGATGCTCTGGACAAGGCCGACGAGAACATCCGCAACTTGAAGGGTTTGCGATACACGGTCGCCGTCGCGGCTGGTGTCTATACCGAGACGCTGACCATCCCCAGCTACGTGCGCCTGGTGGGTGACGGTGTGGAAGAGACGATCATCAACGCCGATGGCGCGGGTGTGCCGGTCATTTTCGACGGTGTGGTGCAGGCAGAGATCAACGGCTTTACCATCAAGGGCTGTCCGGCCACGGCTGCCATCTCCATCACCGGCGCGTCCAACGTCGTCACGATCACGCGCAACATCATCGAGAGCTGCGACGATGGCATCGTTTTCAGCGAGCGAGCGTCCGGGCTGGTCTCGTTCAACACACTGGTGGGTAATCCCAGGAGCATCTTTAGTACCGGGCCAGGCTCCTGGGTCGCTCTGGAGAACAATATCCTCTACCATTCACATTATTGTGAGGGCGGCCTGTGGGTAGATGACAGCGGCCAGATTTTTTCCGATTACAACCTGCGTAGCTCTTCCAAGTACGCGGTCGGATATTGCACGAACGTGGATATAGGGCCAAACGAGATCGGCGCTCAGAATCCACGCTTTGCGCCCGGTGGCTATCGCTTAAAGTCCGATTCTCCCGCCAGGGACGCGGCATCTCCCTTCGTGGAGCCGCCGCCCGGCGGCGGCGAGCGGGCCGACATGGGCTGCTATGAATTGATGGCCGATCCGATCACGCTTTTCCTGGGGCGGGAAGACGTCTCTTCCGCCACGGGCAACTCGGGGGTGAGTGAGGTGGAGGTCGGTTTTAGCGAGGTCAGCGATCCCGACGATCCGGTCACGGCCACCGTGCCCGGAGAAACCGACTGGATGACAGTCACGCTCGACACGCCGGAGGAGACCGTCTCCTACTGGCAGACCGCCTTCACCCCCACTCACGAAAGCCTCTACCGCTTTTACAGCCGCGCCGCCGACGTGGCCGGCAACCGGGAGGAGGAGGGCGAGATCTGGTACGATGGCGCGTTCGTGGCCGATAGCACCTCGCCCGTCGTCACCTGGACGCAGCCTACTGCGCCGGATGTCTCCTCCCCGCTGGAACTGCGGGCGGAGGTCTACGATTATGCGACCGACGAGTTCAGCGTCGAGGACGTCTATTTTGTTGTGGATGGCGCCTGGTACGAGGCGGAGTGGGCCGCCGATCCCTGGGACGAGGAGAGCAAGGAGCCACGCGCCTTCCGCGTCTGGGTTTCGCTGGGCGCTGGCGGGCACAATGCCCACGCTGTGGCCGAGGATCGGGCCGGCAATCAAGGGCTGAGCGCGTCCGTCAATTTCAACGTGAGCGGTCAAGTGCTCGCCGGCACTACACCGCCGGTTCTGATTGTCGCGTCGCCACCGGAGGGCAGTTGGTACACCAGCACAGTGGTGTTCTCCGGCACGGTCACGGATGCCGAGAGCGGTGTCGCGGCGGTAGAGGTCAGCCTGGACGGCGGGTACACCTGGCTCCCGTCCACCGTGGACGGCGTGGATTGGGAGCTGACGTGGGAGGCGCCCGAGGATCAAGAGTTTATCAGCTATCCGGCGCGCGTGCGCGCCCGCGACCAGGCCGGTAACGCTACCGTCGTCTCGCGGACCTTTTCGATCGACAATGTGCCTCCCGACGGCCCCCATGTGGAGGAGTTCACCGCCATCTTTGCGGGTTTCGAGAAGGACGCGCCGCCGGGCACGCACTTTGATACGCCGGTGGATCTCCGAGTCATCTGGCGACCGCCCTTTGATGGCAGCGGCGTCGCCACGACCTGGATCGCCGTGGATCAGACAGCCGACACGTCGCCTGTCGAGTATCTGGGGGTTCTGACTACCACGACCCGTTCCCTGTCCACTCCTGGCGACTGGTACGTCCACCTGGCAGTTGAGGATCAGGTCGGCAACCGGTTCACGAGCCACTATGGGCCGTGGCACGTGGGTACTTTTTCGGATTTCTGGACGACCTTTTTGAACAAAACTCAGACCATCGTGGTGGATGGTGAGATGGACGTGGATCAGGCCCTGGAGGAGTGGCACGATTTCGGCTGGGAGTGGGGCATCTTTGAGATGATGGACGACTTTAATCGGGGAGACTTTGGAGAGCTATCCAAACCCCGAACCGTGAAGTGGTGGGACCCGCAACGCTTTTTTGCTACCTGGAGCGGTACGGATCTCTACCTGGGCTGGAGTGGAGCCTGGTGGACGCTGGACGGCGAGCTGTGGATTTATCTGAACTTGGGTAGTGGTGGCTGTACGGTGCCGGTGCCGTTCACACCGGGAGGGCCTGCTTGCTCAGAGTTGCCCTTTGCCGCCGACTATGCCGTCAATATCACCGGTTCGGATGCGAACGACGGCATGCTGTGGCAATGCGAGGCTCCGAACTGGAGCGAAATACCGGTAGGGGTTGACTGGGAGTTTTCCCAGGGGGATGGCGGCGGCACCGAAATCCGCCTGAACTGGCTGGACCTGCTGGGGTTGTCCGTGTGGCCGTCGGGCTTTGATCTCGACCTGGGACTGATCGCCTTTGCCCTGGATGATGAGGGCGAACCCTGGGCCGTCTTTCCCACCACCAACTCGCTGACGGAACAGTGCCTGTGTCAGGATGCCTACACCTGGGAAAATCTGGCTAGCATTCTTGAGCCTGTCCCCAGCGATGGCCAGCCCCAGGCCGTCCAGATGCTCATGTCGCTCGATAGCCCTCAGCCGCCTGGGACGCACTGGTGCCCTGGCAGCACGCTGGAGTACGTCATCAACCTGAATAGCCTGGAAGAGAGATTGCCAGAGTCAGGAGACGTCTTGCTGGACGTTTCCGCTGGCAATGGATTGGGATTTGTCTCCGTAGAAGAGGCAGGCTGTCCCGATTGTCCTCCCCTGGGGGACTGGTGGACTTTGTCCGCTCCCCTCTCCACCCTGAGCGATTCTCACACCATCACGCTCACGGGCGTGCTGACGGATGACCTGAGTGGCCTTTCACAGCTTGATGTTTCTGTGGTGCTGAGGGATCTCGACGATCCCGTACCGAATCCCGATCCTGGCCCCTGCGACGTCCAGGCCAGCATCAGCCACGTGTTGGATAGCCGGCCGCCTTCCGTGACGATCACCACCGATCCAGACAAGGCGATCCGTCCCATCCACGGCAGCGCCCGTGATGATGGCAGCGGCGTGGCGTTGGTGGAATACCAGGTCAATGGTGGCGGCTGGCAGACTGCCTCTGGAACCTTGTTCTGGTCCGCCGACATCGAGCTTCCGAAGGCGACGACGTGGCAGGTGCAGGCGCGCGCGCAGGACCGGTGCGGTGAGTACAGCGAGGTCGTGACGGTGACGTTCAACGACTCGCTCCCACCCACGATGACGCTGGAGACCTACTCCCTTGCGGCGGGTGCGCCCGATCTCAAAGGCACGGCGAGCGACCTGCCCTCTGGCGGCGAGGTGATCTCGGTGGAGGTGCGCATCGACGACGAGACGGCTCCCTGGCAGCCGGCCTCCGTCGGCGCGTCCGGCGCTGGCGGTGCCCAGAACTGGCAATTTGCCTGGAACTCGGCGTGGGATGGCGCCAGCCACAAGGTCTGGCTCCGTGCCGCCGACGCGGCGGGCAACGTCAGCCAGTCCGGGCCGTTCGAGGTCTATGTGGCCCGGGGCGCGATGGTGGGAGGTCACACGGAACTGGCGATGGTCCCCGGGCTGCTGTGGCTGCGAGTTGCCCTCCTGGTTACAGCGGTTGCCGCAGGGATCGCCGCATCCACGGGGTTCAAAAAACGCCGCAGGTAGGTTGGGAGAACAACGGCTCTGCTACTTTGTCAGTTGATTTGCAGGTAGCAGGGCCGTTTTGCATCCTCTTGACGATGTAGGACTTTGTGCTACACTTCTGCCGTGAACAAGCCACCTGTAAACCTGCCTCCCAACTACCGTTGGAATTTCGTCGTCTTTTTAGTCGACATTATCTGTTTTGGCGTTGCTTTTACGTTTGCCAGCGTCAGCAGCGTCATTCCGTCTTTTGTCGGGCAACTGACCGACTCTCCCCCCGTGATCGGTATGGCGGACGTGGTCTTTCGCGGCGGCTGGCTGCTGCCCCAATTGATCACCTCCCGCTTCATCATCGACAAACCGCGCAAAAAGCCCTATATGATCGCCGGGTTGATCGGGCGGATCACATTCTGGGTGACGGCGTTGGCGTTGTGGGCGGGCCTGGCTCGCTACCCCACGGCGATGTTGGCGCTGTTTTTCGTCAACCTCGGCCTCTTTACGATATGTGACGGCTTTACCAGCGTGGCCTGGTTCGACATTCTGTCGCGGGCCATCCCCGTGAGGCGACGGGGGCGCTTGATGGGGACGAGCCAGTTTATCAGCGGGCTGTTGGGGGCTGGGGTGGGCGTGCTGGTGGGCCAAATTCTGGAGCGCCAGCCTTTTCCCCATAATTACGCGCTATTGTTCGCGCTGGCGGGCCTGGTGCTGATTCCGTCAACCATCGCGCTGACTCTGGTGCGGGAGCCGGCCCTGGAGAGCGTGGCTCTCGAGGCGGACGATCCGGGGAAGAGCAGTTGGTTGGAGCCTTTTGCCGATTCCAACTTTCGCCGCCTGATGGCCTCTCGCCTGCTGGTCGGCATGATCTCGATGTGCACCTCGTTCTACGTCGTGCACGCGGAAGAGGTGCTGTATCTACCGGAGAGCGTCGTCGGCGCTTTTGTCACCGCCGAGACGCTGGCGCGGGTCGGAGCCAGCGTGGTGCTGGGGGTGGTCAGCGAGCGGTGGGGAGCGCAGTACGTCGCTCGTGTCGGGAGTGCGGTGGCCTTTGTGGGGCCGCTCCTGGCGTTGGCAGCGAACCTGGCGGGCGGCGGCTGGTTCGTCCGGATCTACCCGCTCGTCTATGTGGCGCTGGGTGTGATCAACAGCACGTGGATGCTGGGCTTTCTCAACTATTTGCTCGAAATCGCGCCAGAGGGAAAGAATCCCGCCTACACCGGCCTGGGCAATACCACCATGGGCATCCTGACGCTGACTCCGCTGGTGGGTGGGTGGTTGTTGCAGATGACTTCGTACGCCGCGCTTTTTAGCGTGACGGCGGTGCTCGTGGCGACGGGATTCCTGCTCACGCTGCGGCTGAGGCCAGTGATTGAATTGAATTAGAGGTGCAACGCATTTGTCTGGCTTGACGATGCCCGGCTTTGTGTTACACTGTCACGGTGAACAAAATTAAGAACCTACCTCCTCACTATCGCTGGAATTTCCTCGTCTTTGTCGTGGACGTTATTTCTTTCAAAGCAGCATTCGCTTTCGTTGATCCCAATAGCGTGCTGCCAGCCTTTGTGCGCCAGTTTACCGACTGGGCTCCGGTGATCGGGTTGGTCACTACCGTCGTCAATGGCTTCTGGCTTCTGCCTCAATTGCTGGTTGCTCGCCTGATTAACGACAGGCCCTACAAGAAACCTTATTTGCTCGCTGGACTGATCGGTCGAGCGTCGTTCTGGGTGGTGGCGCTGGCGCTTTGGATGGGATTGGCGCGTCATTCCACGGCGATATTGATCCTTTTCTTTGTCTGTGTCGCTTTCTTTACGGCCAGTGATGGGTTCACCACCGTCGCCTGGTTCGATGTCCTGGCGCGGGCCATCCCGTTGAGACGGCGGGGCCGGCTGCTGGGAACGGCGCAGGCCATCGGCGGGTTGGCGGGGGCCGGGGTGGGGGTGTTGATCGGACTGATCCTGGGCAGTCCCAGCCTCTTCTTTCCTGCCAACTATGCGCTGATCTTTTTCCTGGCGGGCGTGGCGTTCATTCCCTCGGTCATCGCGCTGACGACATTGCGGGAACCTCCGCCCGAGGAGAACAGCGTGGAGACGAACGGCCTGGCAAAGAATGGCTGGCTAATCCCCTTGCGCGACCCGGCCTTTCGTCGTGTGATGGGGTGTCGCATGCTGATCGGCATGATCGCACTGGCGACTCCCTTTTACGTCGTGCATGCGTCCGACGTGCTGCATCTATCGGATAGCGCCGTCGGCAGCTTTGTGGCCGCCCAGACGCTGGCGGTGGTGGTCGCTGGTCCACTGCTGGGCATGGTCAGCGAGCGCTGGGGGCCGCAGTACGTGATCCGCATCGGCGGCGTTGGGGCCGCCGTGGCGCCGCTGTTTGCGCTCGCGACGCATCTGGTGAAGAGCGATTGGATGGTCCAGGCTTATCCCTTCGTCTACGCGGCGCTGGGGTTTACCCAGAGTTCGTGGATCCTGGGCTTTTTCAACTACCTGCTGGAGATCGCACCGGCCGATCTGCGCCCGCTCTACGTGGGTCTGGGCAGCACCATTATGGGGGCGCTGACGCTGGTACCGATCGTGGGCGGCTGGTTGCTGGAGACGACCTCGTATACTGCACTCTTTGGCGTCACGGCGGCCCTGATGCTGCTTGGGACATTGTTCTCCCTGCGACTGGGGCCGCCCTCACGAATTGCACTGACAGAGGAACCCCTGTGAGCGACCGACGCGGCCACGACTGGACGTTCCGTATTTTGCTGTTTGTGGCGCTGGTGGCGGCCATCGGCGGCGCGCTGTGGTACTGGCGCGAGTCATTGTGGGTTTTTTTCGGCGATCAGGAGCGAGTGCGGGAATGGGTGAAGGGGCTTGGGCCGTGGGGGCCGCTGGTGACCATCGCGCTCAACGTGGCCCAGGTAGTGCTGGCGCCGATCCCCGGCCAGTTCGTGGGGTTGGTGAACGGCTATCTCTACGGCGTCTGGCTGGGCGCTGTCTACAGTATGGTGGGATTGTTGTTGGGTACGACGTTGGCGATGGGGATGGCCCGCTGGTTCGGGCGGCCCCTGGTCGAGCGTTTGGTGAACCAGGCCCAGTTGACGCATTGGGATCGCATTGCCGATCGTCAGGGACCGCTTTTCTTTTTCCTCGTCTTTTTGTTCCCTCTCGTTCCCGACGACATTGCCTGTTTTCTGATCGGACTCAGTTCGCTTTCCATTCCGCGCATGCTCGTACTCGCCACGTTGGGGCGCTTGCCGGGTGTGTTCGTCTCCTGCTGGATGGGGGCCTACGCGACCGGGTGGCCGTGGTGGGTTTGGATTCCCCTGGGTGGCGCGGCGGCCGGGTTGGCCTGGCTCTTTTGGCGTTATCAAGCACAGTTAGAGGGTTTGATAGTGGGCTTGATTCAGCGGCTCGCGAGGCGTGAAACGTGAATCATGCATCGCGCAGTAGACACTTGGCTCCCCCTGCTATCAGTGGTATAATCCCCCTCGTGCACACAAGGAGGAGGCTATGATACTGGTCACCGGCGCCACGAACTTTGTGGGGCGGGCTGTCGTGCGCCAGCTGGTGAACAAACGGCATGAGGTCCGCTGCTTGCTGCAACCATCCCGGCGTCAACAGCAGTTGCCCACCGACATCACATTTTCCACCGTCTCGGCCAGCGTTGATGACCCACTCACCCTGCGCGTGGCCATGCAGGATGTGACGGCGGTCGTTCACGTGATGCGAGAGGGAGATCCGGTTCAGGAGGGCACACTTCGCAAGCACGTCGAGGGTACGGTCAACCTTGTCGCGATGGCTAAGGAGATGGGCATCCAACGCTTTATCTACCTGAGCCGCCTGGGGGCCGAGCGGGCATCTGCCTATCCGCTCTACCGCGCCCGGGGAGACGCCGAGGCCGCGGTGCGCGAGAGTGGGCTGGATTATACGATCTTCCAATCGACCGTCATCTACGGCCCGGAGGATGCCTTTACCAACGTGCTGGTGATGCTGGCCAAAATGTCTCCTTTCGTGTTGCCTATTCCCAATGTGAGCGGGTCCCGTTTCCAGCCTTTGTGGGCTGGCGACCTGGCGACGTGTATTGCAGCCGCGCTGGATCGAGAGGATCTGGTCGAGAGGACGATTTCCATCGGCGGGCCGGAGCACTTTACGCTCGAGCAGCTAGTGACCCAGATACTCGAGTCGGCCGGAATGCGCCGGCGTCTGATGCACGTGAACATGCCGTTCATGCGGGTGGCGACCGAGTTTTTCGAGATGGTATTGCTGCGCAACCCCACGCCGCTCTGGTGGCTCGATTTCGTGACCGTGGGCAGCGCGACGGAGCTGGGAGCCATCCCGCGCCATTTTGGCTTTGAGCCTCGCCGCTTCGCTGACCGTCTTCGCTATCTCCGCACCAAGCAACCCTGGCGGCGCAACTTTGTCCGCTTTATCCTGGATTATCGTTGATTGTAGGTTGGGTGGAGGCGACGTTTGCCGCCACCCAATTCTCAGCCGATACACCATTGCACTAAAATGAAATACCGAAGGGCGCGAGCGGAAGGTGGGACATACTTTTTCACGGTCGTTACCCACCGCCGGAGGAGATTTCTGTGTGAACCTGAGAACGTCTCTCATTTGAGAGAGGCGTTCCGGTACGTGATGGAGCGCCATCCCTTTGTGATCGATGCCATCGTCCTGTTGCCTGACCATCTGCATTCGATCTGGACATTGCCCGAAGGAGATGCTGATTTTTCCACGCGCTGGCGTCTGATCAAGAGCGCTTTTACCCGCGCATGTGGCGAGGTTTACCATGGGGTTGTCTCTAGTTCGCGGCGGCGGAAGGGGGAACAAGCTGTATGGCAAAGGCGCTTCTGGGAACACCAGATTCGCGACGAGAGAGATCTCATCCAACACGTGGAATACATTCATTATAATCCGGTCAAGCATGGTCTGGTAAGGGCTCCGAAGGATTGGGAGTATTCTAGCTTTCATCGTCATGTCCGCCAGGGCATCTATGACCCGGACTGGGGAGCTGAAGGGACCGTTTCTTTTGGGAAGGGTGTGGGATCTGAATGACGTTGAGCGAAGACGTTGGGTTTCGTTCCTCAACCCAACCTACGGATTGATAGTAGGTTGGGTGTCGGCGACGTTTGCCGCCACCCAACGACTACTCAAAGCCGTACTGATCGCGCAAATGCGTGGACATCTGGCGCAGCAGCACGAGCACCCGCTCGGCCAACGGCGCGGTGAGCACGCCGCCCGCGCCGCAACTGGGCGTGATCAGCGCCCGGCGCAGCAGCAATTCCCGCTCAAAGCCCTTGCGCGCCAAACGCTCGACGCCCTCGTCAAAGCGCTCCAGCAGCGAGGGCAGCGTCTCGGTCGCGGCGGCCTCTCTGTCGAGCGTGGGGACGATGCCCCAGCCCAGGCAGCCGCCTCGTTCCAGGAAGGCGTGCAGCTCGGCGGGGTAGAGCGTGATGCCCTGCATGTGGTCGTAGGCGTCAAAGTCGAGGATATCCAGGTCGGTCTCCATCAGCAGCGACCAGTCGGTGTTCTCTTCACAGTGGACGCCAGATAGCCCGCCCTGGGCGTGGATCGCGGCGACGACCTCGTTGATGTCCCGGATGACGTCCTCCTCGCTGATGGTAAGAAAGGTCTGCGAGCCAAAGCCGAGCAACGCCGGTTCGTCGAGAAAGATCATCAATCGCGAGCTGAACGCGCTCAATCGAGTCATCTGCCACACCGCTTTCAACGCCACTGTTTTGACGACCACATCGCGCAGTTGGTCGTCATAGTAGGAGCAGCGGCGGTCCTGGTCGAGCAGGTTGGTGCCGAGCGTAAAGGGGCCGGTCACCTGTCCCTTGAGCATCATTGGCGTTGCTGTTTGCTCTGGCAGCCGGTCGAGAAATTCCGCAAAGCCCGCCGCGTACTGTGACGAGAGGCCAAAGCTATCGAGCGCGCCTGGGTCTTTTGTCTCGGTCGCCGCCAGGTAGCGCGTGTAAAAGTCGGTCAGTTGCTCGACAAAGTCGGGCGCGGTGGTGTCAAAGTAGACCCGTTCCCCTTCCACATCTTCTACCAACCCTGGCATTCCCTCGGTAAATTGCACCATCATGTTTTCGTAAAAGGTGCGTTTGGGGAACTGTGCCCAGGAGGGAATCTCTGGCGTGCTCTCGAACATCAGGCAGGTGCCGAGAGCTACGTCGGTGTGCGGCAGGCTGCCGATGGTCGTCGCCAGACAGCGCGGCTCGAACGGGAATGGCGCTTTACTTGTGTCTTGCATGCCCCTCCTCGTCAATGGTTTTGTCTCTGAAATCGGTACTTGAACAGCGTCCAGATGGCCCGTATTCCGTCGCGCCAGTTGATCTTTTTGCCCTCGCGAAAGGCGCGGGGCTGGTACGAGATCGGCACTTCGTGGATCTCGATCCCTCTGAGCAACACCTTGCTGGTTGCCTCCGGGCAGAACTCGAACCCATTCGATTCCAGATCGAGGCTGCGCACAAGGTCGGCGCGAAAGAGCTTGTAGCCGGTCGGCTCGTCGGTGATGTGCGAGCCGTACAGCAGGTTGGCGAGCCAGCTTAGCAGCAGCCCGCCCCAGTAAAAGCTCAACGACGAGCGAGGATTAGTACGTAGGTTGCGCGACCCATAGACCACCTGCACCGCCGGATCGGCGAACGGAGCCAGCAGGCGGGGATACTCCTGGGGATTGTACTCCAGGTCGGCATCCTGGGTGATGACGACGTCGCCCGTGACGTGCTCCAGCGCCGTGCGGATGGCCGCTCCCTTGCCCCGGTTGCGCTCGTGGTGCACGACCTTGAAGGGGTTAGACCAGCGGGCGACCAGGGTATTCAGAACCGTGTCTGTCCCATCGGTTGAGCCATCGTTCACGACAATGATCTCTTTCTCGACGCCGTCAAGCTCGACGTTTTGCACCCTTTCGACGATCTGGACGACGGTTTCGGCTTCGTTATATACTGGAATGATAATTGAAAGCTTCACGAATTACCCCGTGTGTGTTCTAAGCGGTGCTGTGTCTTGTTCCTTGCTCTTTTTCCTCTAACATACCCTTGATGCGCGCGGCGATCATCTCGATGGCGACCTCGTTGAAGCCCCCTTCGGGAATGATGACGTCGGCGTATCGTTTGCTCGGTTCGACGAACTCCAGGTGCATCGGGCGCACCGTCGAGAGGTATTGCTCGCAGACCGATTCAACGTTACGACCGCGCTCCTCGACGTCTCGCCGCAGCCGCCGGATAAAGCGCACATCGGCGTCGGTGTCCACGTAGAGCTTGACGTCGAACAGTTCTCGCAGCGCCGGCTCGACAAATACCAGGATCCCCTCGACAATGATCACCGTGGCGGTCTCCACGCGGCGCGTCTGTTGTCTGCGCGTGTGGGTGGTAAAGTCGTAGCTGGGGATTTCGATGGTGTGACCGGCGCGCAGTGCTTTCAGGTGCTCGATCAAGAGTTCGGTCTCCAACGAGTCGGGGTGGTCGTAGTTGACCTGGGCGCGCAGGCGTGGCGGCAGATGGCTGAGATCGCGGTAGTAAGCGTCGTGCGGGATATAGACGATGTGCTCGGCTCCCACGCGCTCCAGAATCTGCCGAGTCACGGTCGTCTTGCCTGACCCGGTACCCCCGGCTACTCCGATCATAATGGGTCTCGTGGTGGTCATCCAGTCTCCTCGTCCAGCAGGTTCAACTGTCGCAAAAACTCCCTCGTGGATGGCCCCGTCTGGCGACGGAATACCGGCTGCGCGTTATCGTTGAGCGCGTCGCGAATTCTCTCCACTTGTTTGGGACTGGTGTTGAAGGGAATATCCGCCACTTGGAAAAATCTGGATTCGTCGGCTTCGTCCGTGGCAGAGAGTTGCCCGCCAACGACTCGGCAGACGAAGGCGAAAACAAAGTCATTTTCGTTTTCTTTCCCATACACGCCTACCAATCGTTCGACAACGACATCCAGTCCGGTTTCCTCCTTGGTCTCGCGAACGACGGCCTCGGTGGGAAGTTCGCCGTGTTCAACGCCGCCTCCGGGCAGATTCCACACATCCAGGTCTCGCCTGTGGCTCAGGAGGACGCGATCGTGCGCGTCGAAAATGATACCGAATGCTCCAATCGAAAACAAGTAGACCTCCAAGGCATCAGGGGAATGTCAAGGCAGTCCAGCAGAGCAGCAGCGCCGCCCCGGTGATCAGTACCGCTCGCAGCCGAGGGCGCTCGCGTGGGCCTAGCCAGGCCGCGACCCAGGCCAGCCACGTTCCCGCCAGCAATCCCTCCTCTGTGGTTCCTTTCCACAGCATCCCACGCTGCCACAGGTTCACCAGCGCCGCGCCGCTCACCAACAACGTCAACAGGGCGCAGGTCGCCGCGGCTGGCCATTTGATGGAGGAGGTGGGGTCGATGATCTCGCTCAAAGCCTCGCCCAACGAACGTGTTCCCAATCCGCCACAAAAGACCAGCGCCAACTTCATCGGCGTGACTAGAGAGTCGCCATTCCCATCAACAGGCCCCGCGATCTGGAAAAGGGCTATGCCGGCCAGGATCAACGCCGGCAGAGTGCGCACCGCGCTGCTCCAAGGAAGGCGGTGGCGATGACGAATCCCCGATGGCGCGGCCAGAGCTGCCATAAAGATCAGACGCCAGACAAAGCTGGAGAGACGGTGGCCCTCCCACCAGGCGAGCATCGCTCCGACCAGCAATAATGTCCCGGCCACCCAGCCGATAGCCCACACGGCGCGCGAGAGACCCGGTGTCGGTCGAAATCCATCCCATAGCGCCAGCCCAACCGCCGCCAGCAGCATACCGCCTGCCAATCCGGCAAAGATCGCGGTGACCGGCACGTTACGCCTCCTCTTTTTCGCGCATGTAAAAGCACCATTCGACCCAGACTACATTTCCCAGGAGACCGATGACCAGCAATACCAGACCCACGCCGGTGGGCCAGCGACCAGGATTGAAGGCGGCGGTCAACTGTGTGTAAGGCAGGCTGGCAAACATCAATGTCACATCGTCCACCACCACCTGTGCTTTTTCTTCCACTATGGTTTCAGTCGCCAGTCGCCCTGGTGGGCTTTGATAGACCTGGACGAGCACCGGGCGTACTTCGTTGGAGCTGTTGGCATCGGTGGTGTGATCGGACTGCGGCGCGAGTCGCACGCTCAATCGAGTTCCTGGGATGGCAAAGTACCGATCTTCGGTGAGCGCCACGGTCAGTTGTGTGACCGGATCTGCTCCAACCGTCTGGAGCGGCAGCGAATGACCTGTACTATCCGTGGCGCTGATCTGCATGCCAGGACCGTATCCTTCGATGAGCGTGATGACGCCAGGACTGTGGGTGGTCCGTCGAATGTCGTCGCTTAGCGTCACCCATTTTCCATCGCCGGGCAGTGGGATCCGTTCGTTGTTCTGGAGGATCAAGTCGTCGACGCGCCAGCCCCATTGGTGGGTGAGGAGCAGGCCCAGCAGCAACAGCAGGGCCCCGGTGTGAGCCAACAGGGGAAACAGATCGGCCCATGCTTTTTCCTCTTCTCTGATTTGCCGCAGGCGGTCACTGTATTCTATCAACCGAAGCAGCAGGCAGCCGCCGAGAAGCGACGTCAGCGTCCGAAAACCGAAAGAGCGTGTAATGGCGAACAGGCCCAGCGTTTCTATGGTTGGAGTGATTCTCCCGAACCGAGCCTGCGCTTCAGAAAGCCAGCGCGCATAGGCCGCGGGGTCAGACGAGGGGACTTGGGGTAGCCAGGATGTGACGATCAGGCCCGCCGCGATACTTAGCAGCAGGACGACCAGCATACCGTCGCTGGTCGTAACTTGCCAGATGGCTCGCCAGACGTCGCGTGAAGGTTGAATAGCCATTCGTGTTCCGACAGGTCGTCTGTTAATAGAAAGAAAGCCCCATCTGAGGGGGCGTTGATAGAGCCACCCTTGGGAATCGAACCCAAAACCTATCGCTTACGAAGCGATTGCTCTGCCGATTGAGCTAGGGTGGCCTACGGACGCAATTATACCAGCATCGCGGCTCGTTGGCAAATCCGCTCGCGCCCCGGTTGGGACGAGTCCCATGCGCTTCAGCTTGCCAGACTCGAACCATGTGTTATGATCGTGAGATGATTCGTGCAAGGAGCTTAATGGTTAGAAAGACAGAGACACCCATTTCGTGGCGGCGCAATCTCTATTCCGTGTGGTTCGCTGAACTGGTGGCTATTATCGGTTTCACCGTCGTCATGCCGATCCTGCCGCTCTACGTGCGAGAGTTGGGCGTGCAGGGCGAGCGGGAAGTCAGCTTGTGGTCTGGGTTGATCTTTTCCTCTCAAGCGGTGACGATGGCGATCTTTGCGCCGATCTGGGGCGCGCTCAGCGACCGCTACGGCCGCAAGGTGATGGTCGAGCGGGCCATGTTCAGCGGCGCCCTGCTGATCAGTTTGATGGGCTGGGCGCAGAGCGCGCAGCAATTGGTGCTGTTGCGCGCCTTGCAGGGAATGTTGACCGGGACGGTCACGGCGGCGACCGCGCTCGTCGCCACGGTCGCGCCCCGCGAAAAGTCCGGTTATGCCTTGGGATTGTTGCAGATGGCGATCTTTACCGGCGCTTCGGTGGGGCCGCTGCTGGGTGGGGTGGTTGCGGATATGTTCGGTTTTCGGATGGCTTTCTGGATCACAGGGGCGCTGCTTTTCCTGGCCGCGTTGGTCGTGTTGATTTTTGTCCAGGAGCCGGCCCATTCCGCTGCACCTATGGAAAACGAGCAGCCCAGTGCAGATGAAGGGCAGACCTTGCGCCGCCGGATGTGGATGTACCTGGCCCCGGTTCTGGGGTCGGCGCCGTTGCTCGGCGTGTTGGGGGTGCGCCTGTTGATGCGGTTGGCGGCCCGCATGACCGGGCCGACACTGCCGCTTTTCATCGAGGCGATCTCTCCTCTCGATGCTCGAGTGGCCTCCATCACCGGGCTGGTGAGTGGGGTGGGGGCCTTGTTCGGTGCGTTGGGGGGTGTGGGATTGGGCCGGTTGAGCGACCGCATCGGTTATCGCAGGATCTTGATGACCTGTGCGATGCTTTCGATCGTCTGCTACGTGCCCCAGTCCTTTGTCAATCATCCGCTCTGGTTGCTGCCTCTGCAAGCGGGGACCGGCCTGGCGATGGGCGGGATTCTCGCCTCGATCAGCGCCTCGTTGGCCACACTGTCGCCCAAGGGTCAGGAGGGCATTGTCTATGGGGTGGATGCCAGTGTGGTGTCGGTTGCCAACGCCATCGGCCCGATGACGGGCAGCGCGGTAGCGGCCTGGCTGGGGTTGCGCGTGCCTTTTCTCGCCGCTGCCAGCATTTTTGTCCTGGCCGGTATCGCCGCCTTCCGCTGGATACCCCGACATTAGCCTTCCTCAGTCCTGTGGTCTGGGTCGAGTAAATATGAAAACGTTCACTGGTTTCCCTTCCGGTAAAGTGCAGAGCGTGAGCATCCCTGAATCGGTCTTTACCGAACTCGTTCCCATCGTGGATGACCTGGCCGAGCTAAAGCTCACGCTACACGTGCTGTGGCGACTGGGCCGGCAGCGGGGCAAGGTGCGCTACTTGCGCCGTGCCGACCTGACCTCCGACCACGTGCTGCTTTCTGGCCTGGGAGACGATCCGTTGGAGATGCTCGGCTCGGCGTTGGAGCGCGCCATCGCACGGGGTACACTCTTGCGGATCGAGACGACGATCGGCGAGCTGCCTGAGGAGATCTATTTTGCCAACACCCCCAAGGGACGTGCCGCCGTCGAGGCCATCGCGCGCGGAGAGTGGCCCGGCGAACTCGAATCCGCCGTGCGGCTCAACATCTTTACGCTTTATGAGCAGAACATCGGCATGCTCACGCCGCTCGTCGCCGACGAGTTGCGCGAGGCTGAGCGGATTTATCCCGCCGATTGGATCGAGGATGCGTTCCGCGAGGCGGCGGCGCGGAATGTGTACAGGTGGAGCTACATCCGCGCCATCCTGGAGGGCTGGCGCACCCAAGGGAGAGGAAGTTGAGGCGGATTGGAATGCTCGATTGCCCGCCGTGATCGTCACAGAGGTGTGTCATATTTTCCTTTGATCTTGTCGCTACCGATGGTCGCGCCCGCGCCGGTCTCTTGCAGACCCCGCACGGGCAGGTGCCCACGCCGGTCTTTTGCCCGGTGGCCACTCAGGCGACCGTCAAGGCCCTCTCTCCCCGCGACCTGCACGACCTGGGCGTGACGCTGATCCTGTCCAATACCTACCACCTCCATTTGCGTCCCACAGTGGCAGAGGCCACTACGGGACTGTGCCACGGCGACGAACTGATCGCCCAGTTGGGCGGCTTGCACCAGTTTATGGGCTGGGACGGTCCCATCCTCACCGACTCGGGCGGCTTTCAGGTCTTTAGCCTGGCCGAGCGGCGCAAGATCGATGCGGATGGGGTGACGTTTCGCTCTCACATTGATGGTTCCAGGCGCCGCTTTACCCCCGAAACCGTCATCGCTATCCAGGAGAATCTGGGCGCGGATTTCATCACCTGCCTGGATGAATGTACCGAACCGCACGACTATGGCTACAATGTGAAAGCTCTTGAGCGCACCCACGCCTGGGCTGAACGGTGCAAGGCCGCCAAGACCCGTCCAGATCAGGCGCTTTTCGGCATCGTCCAGGGCGGGGGCTTTTTGGATCTACGGGAACGTTCCGCACGCTTCCTGACCGCTCTGGGCTTTGACGGTTATGCCATCGGGGGCTTGAGTACGGGTGAATCCAAGGAGCAGATGCACATTGTCCTGGAGCTTGTGGATGGGCTGCTACCCGCCGATCAGGTGCGCTATCTGATGGGCGTCGGCACGCCCCAGGATCTGATCGAATGCGTGGCGCGGGGCGTGGACATGTTCGACTGCGTCCTCCCCACGCGGATGGCCCGCAACGGCGGGGCGCTCACGCGCACCGGGCGGCTCAATCTGCGCAATGCCCGCTTCGCCGACGACCCGCGCCCGCTGGAGCCGGACTGCACGTGCTACGCTTGCACGCACTTTAGCCGCGCTTACCTGCGCCACCTGAACCGCGTCAACGAGATATTGGGCCATCACCTGCTCACCCTTCACAATCTCCACCTGATGCTCACCATCGCCCGCGAGCTTCGAGAGGCGATTCTGGCCGGGCGGTTCCAGGCCTACCGCGAGGCGTTCTGGCGGAGAGTGAACGACGGTGGGTAGCGATTTAGGGCAGGGTGGGGTGAGGAGAATTGCTTACAGCGCCTTGCGAAACACCTTGCTGAGTTTGATGTTGACGTAGCCGATCCTTTCGTAGAAAGCGTGCGCGCCCTCGCGGACGACGTTCGAGCGCACGTAGACGGCCTGGCATCCCTTTTCTTTGGCCCATCGCTCTGCCTGCTCCATCAAAAGTTTCCCAATCTTGCGGCGATGATGCGCTTCATCCACGACCAGCCCTCCAATTTCCACGTGCAGATCGGCCACGAGCAGTTGACGGATGAAGACGTGAACCCAGCCAACCAGACGTCCATCCGCTCGTTCTGCGACGTAGACGGCGTGGTCATCGCGGTGTTGAATCTGCTGGAACCGCTGGCGCACTTGTTCTGGGGATGAGGGATAGCCCAGTTGCTCGCCGAGCGCGGTGATGCGCTCAACGTCCTCTGTCCGCGCCAATCGAATCTTGATCATACCTACATTCCGGTGGGAACGTCAATGAAGACAGTTTCCAGGTCGAACTGTTCTGCCAGATGGCGGGCCAGCGCCCTCACGCCCAACGTCTCGGTGGCATAGTGGCCGCCGTATATGACATTGAGTTTCCGCTCGGCGGCCTGATGGAAGAAGGTATGGCTGGTCTCACCCGTGACGAAAGTGTCCAGGCCGGCTTTGTCCACCTGAGCGATAAAATCCGCCGCCATGCCAGAGATGCAGCCGACGCGATGGGCCTTCTCGGGGCCGTGGCCCAGGACGCGGATGGGGGGCGTGCCCTGCACCTGGATGAGCCGTCCGAGCAGGGCGGGGATCTCCAGGGGCGGCTCCAGCACGCCCGCCACGCCGATCTCCACCCCGTGATAGTCGCCAAAGGGGCGGGTCTCTTGCAGGCCCAGCAGGCGCGCCAGTTCGGCGTTGTTGCCCACTTCGGGATGGGCGTCCAGCGGCAGATGCGCGGCGTAAAGGCCACAGCCGCCGGTGATGAGCGTCTGCACGCGCCGAAAGTGAGGGCCGACGAGCCGGAGCGGCTTGGCCCAGAAAAGCCCGTGGTGGACGAAGAGCAGTTGCGCTCCCTCGGCGACGGCTCGCTCGAAGGCGGCGAGGCAGGCGTCCACGGCGAAGGCGACCTTTGTCACTTTCTCCGGTCCCTCGACCTGGAGGCCGTTCTGCGAGTCGTCTTGGATTTCCTGTACGCGCAAATAGTCATCAAGGTAGGTGATCAGTTCATTACACTTCATCGGAGGCTCCTTCTGCATCAGGTTAGAGATCGGTTCTATTTTGCCAAACGTTCGATCAGGAGCAGGATGAGCCACAGCAATCCCAGGACGGCTGTGCCGATCAGCAAGCATCCCAGCCCCAGCACCGCCGCCGATGAGCCGTAGGCCAACGCGATGGCGACCGAGCCGACGACGATCAGGAAGGCGACGACGATCCCAAAGAGCCGCCGTTGCTCGCGTCGCCGCCGACCGCGCAGATCGGTCGGTTTGCCGGCTTCATCCTGCATGTCCTGAACCCTCCCACACGTCGTTCCGGAGTAGATCCTCATGGCTCTCGCGGCGGCGAATCAGCCTCGCCTCTCCCTCTTTCACCAGGACGATCGGCGGTCGGCGGGCGAGGTTATAGTTGCTGGCCAGGCTCAAGCAGTACGCCCCGCAGGCGGGGATCGCCAGCAAATCGCCCGCTGTCAAAGGGGGAAGCGCGATCTCCTGGATCAGGATATCGCTCGACTCGCAATACTTCCCGGCGATGGTCACGGTCTCTGTGGCGGGATCGCCCGCCTTGTTGGCCGCGATCGCCTCGTAGCGCGCTTCGTAGAGCGCCGGGCGGACGTTGTCAGCGATGCCGCCATCTACGGAGACGTAGGTGCGCAGGCCGGGAATCTCTTTGCGTGCCCCCACGCGGTAGAGCGCCACCCCTGCCGTGCCCACGATGGAGCGCCCCGGCTCGACGACCAGTTTCGGCAGCGGGAGTTGATGGCGGGCGGTTTCCTCCCGCAGCGTGTTCACTACAGTTTCGGCGATCTCCTCCAGTGCTGGCGGCTCGTCGGCCTGGGTGTAACGGATACCCCAGCCGCCTCCGGGGGAGAGTTCTTCCATTCGGAAGCCGTGTTTTGCCGCCATCGCCGCGGCAAACTCGATCAGGACGCGCACCGTGTCCCGGTACGGCTCCAACTCGAGGATCTGCGAGCCGATGTGCGCGTGGAGACCCACCAGATGCAGACCCGGCGACGCCATTGCCTGCCGCAGAGCCGTCTCTGCCTGGCCCGTGACGATGGGGCGCAGCCCCGTAGGGGCCGACGCCCCTATGGGAAAGCCGAACTTGGAGTCCACGATCCCGGTGGTGATGTGGGCGTGGGTGTGCGGATCCACGCCGGGCGAGATGCGCAGGAGAATGTCGACTACCTGTCCTCGCTCCAGAGCCAGACGATTCAAGAGTTCCAGTTCGTGGAAATTATCCACCACGATTCGCCCCACATCCCACTCCAGGGCCAGAGCCAGTTCCTCGGACGACTTGTTGTTGCCGTGAAAGTAGACCTTGCTCAGGGGGAAGCCCGATTGCCTGGCGACGTAGAGTTCCCCACCCGAGACTACGTCCAACCCCAGTCCTTCCTCTTTGAAGATCGCAGCCAGGGCCGGGTTGATGAACGCCTTGCTGGCGTAGAGGATGAGCACATCGTCATAACGGCAGCCAAAAGCCTCCTGGTAGCTCTGGCACTGGCGGCGCAGCGTCGCCTCGTCAAAGACGTAGAGCGGGGTATCGAATTCCTGGGCCAGGTCCACGCAGTCGCACCCGCCAATTTCCAGGTGGTTTCTGGCGTTGATTTTGGCGGTAACGGGCAGGGTCATGTACCGGGTCTACTTTTCCACAAACAGTGGCACAAAATCAAACTTTTCCACGTCCACCAGCCCCTGGTCGGTCAGCTTGAGCGATGGGATGACCTCCAGCGCCAGAAAGCCCAGGGTCATAAAAGGATCGTGCAGAGTGGAACCCAGTTCGTGGGCGACCTCCACCAGATGGTCCATCTGCTGGCGGACCGTCTCCACCGGCTGGTCAGACATCAGCCCGCCGATGGGCAGTGGGACGGAGGCCAGCACCTCCTCGCCCGCGGCGGCGACCAGCCCTCCGCCCAGATCGCCCACGGCGCGGGCGGCGGTCATCATCGAGATGTCGTCGCAGCCGGTGACGGTGAGGTTGTGGGCGTCGTGACCCACGCTCCCGGCCAGCGCGCCGCGTTTCAGTCCCAGACCGCGCACGAATCCCAGCCCCACGTTTCCGGTCCCCCGGTGCCGCTCGATCACGGCCAGCTTGAGGACGTCGCGTTCCATGTCGGCCACGGCCAAGCCGTCTACCACCCTGGTCGGTTCGACCAGGTGCTCGGTGACGACTTGATCGGGCACGACGCCGACGACGCGCACGCGATCTCCGGCGGCGGGGATTTCAAAGCTGAGCTGTTCCCACTCCACGTGGACGGTGTCACGCACGCGGGGATCGTCCACCGCAGGGGTGGGCCACTCGCCGACGGGAGCGCCATCCTGTGCGACCAGTGTTCCGCCGGCAAAGACCATCTCGGCGCGGAAATCTTTCAAGTCGGAAAAGACAATCAAGTCAGCCCGTTTGCCCGGCGCGATGGCTCCCCGGTCGCGCAGCCTGAACCACTCGGCGCCGTTGAGGGTGGCCATCTGGATAGCCGTGATCGGGTCAAGCCCCTCGGCGACGGCCAGGCGGATCAGGTGGTCGAGGTGGCCTTCGTCGAGGAGGTCTGCCGGATGGCGGTCGTCGGTGCAAAAGGCGCAGCGGCGGCTGTTCTGCGGGGTGACGGCGGGCAGGAGTGCGCGCAGGTTCCTGGCGGCGGTGGACTCGCGGATAAAGATGTACATCCCCAGACGGAGCTTTTCCAGCATCTCGTCGGCAGTCGTCGATTCGTGGTCCGAGCCGGGACCGGCCCCGACGTAGGCCTGGAGCCACTTGCCGCTCACGCCGGGGGCGTGGCCGTCAATGACGCGCTCCTGGAAAACGGCCAGCTTCTCCACGGCCCCCTCCATTCCCAGCACCGCTCCCGGCACGTTCATAAACTCGGCCAGCCCGATGACGCGGTTTACGTCGGCCAAGCCGAGCAGGTCGCCAGCGCCCAATTCTGCCCCGGCGGTGCCCATCGAAGTGGCGGGGACGCAGGAGGGCAGGTTGACGTAGACGGTGAGCGGCAGTCCCTCGGAGGCGGCCAGCATGTAGCGGATGCCGTCGGCCCCGGCGACGTTTGCGATCTCGTGAGGATCGGTGACGACGGTGGTGGTACCGCGAGGGACGACGGCGCGGGCAAACTGGGGTGGGGTGACCATCGAGGATTCGATGTGGACGTGGGCGTCGATCAGGCCGGGACAGACGTAACGCCCGCCCAGGTCGATCTCCTCTTTGGCTTTGTAATCGGATCCCACCCCGACGATGGTGTCGTCGGCGATGGCGATGTCAGCCTCGATGATCTCGCCGGTAAAGACATTGATCACGCGCCCGTTGCGCAACGCCAGATCGGCAGGCTCGTCGCCGCGGGCGATGGGTAGGAAATTGGATAGATTCATTTGTGTATCTCCTCTATTCGTCTACTGATTTCCCTGTGCCCGCTTCGGCCGGCCAGGGGGGCAAATCTAACATCTTGCAATACACATAGTGACCCAGCACGCCGACGGAGGCGATGGTCGGCGCGGCCAGCAGAATTCCCAGCACGCCAGCCAACAAGCCTCCCACGATGATGCCGATGATGGTCACCATGGGATGGAGCTTTACCTGTCGTCCCACGATGCGCGGGACGAAAAAATTGAGATCGACTTGCTGAAACACGACGTGGATGCCCAACACGAGTACGGCAAACCAGAAATTGGGGATCGGAAGCCAGCGCGATCCCTGGAACAGCGCCAGCAGCACGGCGGTAGCCAGCCAGATGCCGTGCCCCACGCTAAACAGGAACTCGAGAAAGAAAGCCAACAGTCCCAAGATCAGCGCGTTTCTCATCCCCACGATAGCCATTGCCACGCCAAGCGTCAGGCCCACCGTGATCGCCAGTAGAAGCTGGCCGCGAAAAAAGGCCCGCCAGAGCGCGGCGATTTTTTCTCGCAACTGCTTAAAGTCGTGGTGGAGATGAGGCGGCACCCATCCGGCGAGCCACTCTCCCATCTGCGGGCCATCCTTGGTGAGATAGAAGGAGACGATGCCGATAAAGATAATCTCGACGACGGTGTTCACGACCCCGGCCAGCAGTGTCATCGTCTGAGTAGCCAGCGGCTGGACGAGATCGGTCAACGTGGAGACCAGTTCGTCGTAAAGTTGGGACAGATCCAGGATTACGTTCCCGATCTGGAGTGGCTGGGAGAGGAGGCTCTCGATGTTCGCGCCGATCCGTCGGAAATCGAGCTGGAAATAGAGCATCTGCCGCACCAGTAGCGGCGCCAGCAGGCTGAGCGCAAAGATGAGCAGCCCGAAGAACAGCAAATAGATGGCGGCGGTGACGACGCCGCGTGGAATGCGCGTGTGGGTAGTGACGAAATTGACGATGGGCAGCAGCACGTAGGCGATGAGCGAGGCAATCACCAGCGGCGCGATGATACCCTGGAAATAGACCAGGATAGCGAGCAGGGCCAGAATGCAGAATACGATGACCACGACCTTGACCGTGGCGTTCCAGGGGGGAGAAGCGCAGGTTTCGTTCACGATGCCTCCTGCTAGAGGAGAAAGGCGACGCTGATCCCGGCGACCAGCATCAACAGAAAACCCGGCAGCAACGCCCGGCGCAGGGCCGACGATCCGCTCGACAGCACGATACCTCCTTTGACGGCGGTGTTCGACATCGCGGCCAGCACGATAGCCTGTGCTCCTGTGTTCAAGCTCAAGTTGCCCGTATCGCGGCTCAACTCGGCCACCGAGAGCGTGATCGCGTCCACGTCCGTCAGCCCGGCGACGATGCTGGAGAGATAGAGGCCGGTGTCGCCCAGGTACGTCTGGGCTGCCTTGGAGACCACCAGAATCACGCCATAGATCAGGCCGAACTTGACCGCCGGTCCCAGTTCGAACGGGTTGGAGAAATCCACTTCCCCCTCCTCGTCCGTGCGCTGAGAGAAATACAGGTAGCCGCAGTAGGCCAACCCTGCCGCCGCCGAGGCCGCCATCGGCAGCCACAACTCGCCCAGCAAGGGCATGTTCAGCGCCGCGACTTCGACGACCACGCGGGAGAACATCACCGTCCAGGCGACCGTGATCGCCAGGGCGAAGGGTTTGGCCAGCTCCAGTTCTTGCTCGCTGCGCTGCGAAAAGCTGAGCGTCACCGCCGTGCTCGAAACCAGCCCGCCCAGCAGGCCGGTCAGGCCGATGCCCTGCCTGGAGCCAACCACCTTGACCAACACGTAACCCAGGAAGCTGATGCCAGAGATGAACACGACCATCAGCCAGATTTTGTATGGATTGAGCACGTCGAGCGGCGGCGGCCCGAAGGATTGATTGGGCAACACGGGCAGGACGATGGCGGTGATGACGGCGAACTTGAGCGTGGCATAGATGTCCTCCCGGGTGATGCGGCGGATGAATATGTCCATCTCCATTTTGAGCGAGAGCAGCACCGTCGTCGCCACCGCGATGGCTACCGCCAGCGCCAGGTGATCCCAGTAGCAGAGCGCGCCGGCGACGATGGTCACCAGCGCCGCCGTCTCGGTCGTCAGGCCCACTTCGCCACGCCAGGCGCTGACGAAATACGAGACCGCGATCAACGCGCCCATCGGAATGATGATGCCGACGAACGCCCAGGGAGAACCCAGCACGTCTGCCGCCATCGCGGCTGTGCAGCCGACCAAGCCCATCAGTGCGAACGTGCGCTCTCCGGCGAATATCTCCTTGCCCGGACCTCCGTAGGCGTACTCTCGTTGCAGTCCGATCAGGAATCCAATGGCCAGGGCCACACCGAAGCGGTAGAAGAGAGCGGTCTGTTCCATCTTGTGTGCCTCCTGCAGATGTAGGTCCTAATCTAACGGGATTCGTTTGATGAACTGTCCCTGTCCCTTGCGTCCGACGAAGCGGCCTTTACGATAGACAATCCGCCCGCGCGAGATCGTCGCTCTGACCTGCCCCTGCACCCACAGCCCCTCGTAGGGCGTGTATCCGGCCTGGTGATGGAGGTCGTCGGCGGTGATCGCGCCTTCCGGTTCTGGATCGTAGACGACGATGTCGGCGTCGGAGCCGGGGAGGAGCGCGCCCTTGCGTGGCCACAAACCCCAGATGCGGGCCGGGTTGGCGGAGAGCAGTTCGACCAGTTGCGAGAGCGTCAGTTGACCCTCGGCCACGCCATACGTGAACATCAGCGGCAGCAGGGTCTCCATTCCCGGCAGGCCGCCGGGCGTTTGGGTAAAGTCATCCTGCGCGGTCTTTTGGGTTTTTGTATAATCGCAGTGGTCGGTGACGAGCATGTCCACCGCGCCGGCCTCGATCAGCGCCCACAGCCGGATGGACTCGTCGGGGTCGCGCAGGGGCGGCTGGAGAATGTAGCGCCAGGGTTCTGACTCTCTGTAGAGGGTGTTATCCAGCAATAGATACTGGGGACAGGTCTCGCAGGTGACGATCTGTCCTTTATCTTGCGCCTCGATCACCAGGGCGACGGAGCGGGCGGTGGAGCAGTGGCAGATGTGAACCGGGCTTCCCGCGGCCTCGGCCAGGAAGAGCACCCGCTGGATGGCCTCCTGTTCGGCCAGGGCGGGGCGGGAACGTCCGTGATGGCTCCAGCCGGTCTCTCCGACAGCGGCCAGGGCCTCGGTCTGCGCGGTCACCAGTGTGTCATTTTCGCAGTGGACGAGCGGCCGGATCCCCAGATCGGCGGCGGCTTTCATCAGGCGCAGGAGTGTGGCGTCGTCCGCGTAGTAGTTGGGCCGATATGAGCCGCTGCGCTTCCCTTTTATTCTATAGGTGGTGTAGAGTTTGATGCTGGGCGCGCCCAATGTCACCAGGTCAGCCAGTTCTCTCTCTCGGCCTGGCGGCAGATCGGTGATCATCACGTGGAAGCCGTAATCCACGACGGCTTCCCGTGCTTCTTCCAACCGGGCCTCGACGGCCTCTCGCAGGCTTTGCCCCGAGAACTGGGTGGCAAAGTCGATCACGGTGGTCACACCTCCGCAGGCGGCAGCCCGCGTGCCGGTGAACCAATCGTCGGCGGTCTGGTAGATGCCGGTATCCAGGGCGATGTGGGTGTGGGCGTCTATGACGCCGGGGAGGACGTAACAGCCTTTGGCATCCACCACGCGGGTGTCGTGGAGCGCGGGCAGTCCGTGGCCGATCGCTTCGATCCGTTCGCCCTGGGCGAGGAGATCGGCCTCCAAAAGTCCCTGAGGCGTGACCAGAACTCCGCCCCGGACGAGCAGAGTTGATGTCGAAGGTTGTTTCATGATGGTCTTTCCTGCTGCGATCAACCAGAGATCATTTGATCGTACAGGCTAAACAGATTCGCCACGTGAATTTGCTGTACCTGTCCATGAAGCGGGAGGCGCGACAATCCGCAGGCTTCGATGTTGCTCCGGCGCAGTGCTTCTTTCCCCTGACCTTTTTTGATCGCCTTGGCGACTCTGGCTTCGATCGCATCCAGGTAGGCTAAACTGGCCTTGACTGTTTCCTGTACCTCTCCAACCAGGATGACCTCTCCGTGTCCTTGGACCAAGTTATTTATCGGCAGTTTTGCTACTTTGCGCAACGATTTTCTGAACGCTTCCACGTCGCCGTCCACGATGGACGGCACGGGCATCACCACATCGGACGCGAATAATACCTGGTCGTCTTCGACATAGACCATCAGGGAATCTTTGGTGTGGCCCGGCGCATAGATCAACCGCAGCACTTTTCCTGCTAACTGTAACCCCATCTCCTCGTCGTCGAACGTGATGTCGGGCAGGCGGAGTACGACCTCTTCCAGCATAGGTTCCTCGGCCTGTGCTTTTTTCAACGCGGGGTAGCCGCGTTTGCGGAGCAACTTTCGACAGAGGGCATGGGACACGACGTCAGCTTGAGGAAAGAGGTAGGCGCCGTAGGTGTGATCGGCGTGATAATGGGTCAGGATCACATATCTTACACCGGGGGGGCAGACCTCGGGGACGAACGCCGCCAGATCGTGGGTTTCGGTGGGAAAGGGCAGACTGTCCACCAGGACTGCGCCGGCGCGGGTCACGATCATTCCGGCAGTCACTTGAACGTACAAGTCGCTGGTGAAAACGTAAATATCCTCCGAGACTCGTTCGCGAAACATAATGTACCTCGATTGGATGGTAGAGTGAGAAAGATTAGTAGAGAGGATAGCACAAAAGACGAGCCAAGTCAAGCATACACAAACGCCACCGATCTCCCGGTGGCGCT
>Ga0180434_10001618_pt1 | contig 31758 bp, 20 predicted proteins | sample SS_ome_7_FD_132453 | JGI IMG/M metagenome (GOLD analysis project Ga0180434, IMG submission 132453) | Hypersaline lake sediment archaeal communities from the Salton Sea, California, USA - SS_1_D_2 metaG | ecosystem: Environmental > Aquatic > Non-marine Saline and Alkaline > Hypersaline >... | reverse complement strand
GTTTGAGAATGCGACGCAATCGCAAACAGGAGAATAGCCTGGGCGGTCGGCCGCTCACTGCCCAGCGGCGGCTGGTGATGGAACTGCTGCGAGAGACGGAGGGACACACCGACGCCAAGGAACTGTACCGCCGCGCCAGCGCCAGAGATGCCTCGATCAGCCCGGCCACGGTGTACCGCAGCCTGAACCTTTTCAAGGAGCTGGGGCTGGTCCAGGAGAGACGTCTGGGCAAGGTGCGCTGCTACTACGAACTGAGGCAGTCGCCGGAGCACCAGCACCTGGTCTGCCAGGGATGCGGCAAGGTGATCGATTTCGAAAGCCCCCTGGTTCAACAACTGGTTGAGACAATACGGCAGGCGCACTGTTTCGACGTCACAAAAGTGGAGCTGTACCTTGAGGGGTACTGCGCGGAGTGCGAGCGGACGATTGGAACGGAGTGAGGTCGCCGCAGGCGGACCAGTGAGCCCTGCGGGTCACCAGGGCTTCGGAGCATCAAGTGTCCCTATGGGAAGATGAGGGATTGCGTTCGACTGGTGTTGCTAGACGGAGTGACTTGGCACTCCACAGCGAAGGGAGGTGTCGGATATGTGTTTGGCGAGGGTCTATGTAGACAGCACCCACGATGAGCCCATCCTGGAGAGTATCGCCCATATGCGCGTGCTTAGCGACCGAGTGGAGCTGGAGACACTGTTTGGCGAGCAGAGGGTTATCCCGGGGAAGGTAGTGGAAGTGGATTTCGCCACTTCCTACATACTGCTCGATGGTAATCACGGGCATGACAATGCCTCCTGAAGGAGAAGCATGTCATCGATTCAGTACCGCGACAGAGAGGTGGATGTGACGGCCAAAGCGACCATTGAAGGTTCTACCCCCTTCGATAGATACGCCTCGGACTACGATGCGTGGTTCGATGGGGAGGGGCGCCTGACGTTCGCTATCGAGCTGCAGGCGTTCCAGCAACTGTTGCCTCGCCTGCCGAAGCCGTGGCTGGAGATAGGGGTGGGCAGCGGGCGTTTCGCCCAGTCCCTGGGAATAGAGACCGGTGTTGACCCTTGCGGCAAGCTCGCCGATATGGCAAGAAGGCGAGGGGTGTCGACGTTGCTGGCTCGGGGCGAGGAGTTGCCATTCGAGGCGGCTTCGTTCGGCACGGTGTTCTTGATAGTGACAGTGTGTTTCCTGGACCAACTTGGCGATGTCTTGCGGGAGGCGAAACGAGTGCTGGTCCCCGATGGCAGGATAGTGTTGGCCTTGGTCCTGAGGGACAGTCCATGGGGCCTGTTCTATCGTCAAAGAGGGAAACGCGGACACCGCTTCTACCGGGATGCCAGGTTCTACAGCTATGAGCAGTTGGTCACTACGCTGTTGTCGGCGGGCCTTCCGTTTGAGCGGGTTGTCTCGACGCTCTTTCAGAGGCCGGCTGCCGTACAGCGCATGGAAGAGCCAAGGGAAGGGTACTTCCCGCGTGCCGGATTCACCATACTGGTGGCCGCGAGACCGGGGATACATGCCTGAGCGGGACCGGATACCCATTTGAAGGTGCACTCACTGAGTTCACCGGGCGGGGATTCGCCGTACCGGTCGGCTGTGCACAGAGTTGAGGCCGGCCAGAGTGTCGCGAGACCATGCGCCTCAGTTCCTGTTGATGGCTTGAGGCCTGCTCGCAGAGGGGTGCAAACTCATTGTGGAGATGGAAAGGTGACGGGCGCTGAGATCGACAGGCTTTGCCTGGACTGGTTGAGCGAGAACAGCGGGGAAGCGGTAGCACACCAGTACACATCGCACGCCTTGCTGATACCCAGGTGGAACCCCCCCGAGCTCAACGAGGCCCTGGACACCTTCAGGCTGACGCTGTGCATAGCCTTTGGCCCGGATGAATCGTTCGAGACGACCGACTACGGAGAGGCCAGAAGGAGACTGCGACTTAGCGTGGAGGCCGTCCCGGTACCCCGGGTGTTCATCGAGGCCTTCGCAGGAATGTACGGGCATGGGCACTGACTCGCACGCTGGAGGAACGGATAGAGCGACTCGCATGCCCCATGTCGGCGTTGACTCGGTGACGGGCGGCGAACCATCGCCCCGTTCGGGGCAACTCGGGCAGAGGGAGCGCGCCAGTGTAGTCCTGGCGGCGCGCTCTGAGCCCAGAATACCGTATTAAAGGAGGAGCATGGAATGATGCAGGATGTCACGGATCGGGATTTCGAGGAGCAGGTGCTGCAGTCAGAGATACCGGTGGTGGTAGACTTTTGGGCGCCGTGGTGCGGCCCCTGCCATATGATTGCGCCGATCACCGAGAAGCTCTCGGAGGAATACGCGGGACGGCTCAAGTTCTGCAAGCTCAACGTGGACGAGAACCCCGAGACGGCTATGAGATATCAGGTCATGAGCATACCGTTGCTGCTGTTTTTCCAGGGTGGTCAGCAGGTCGATGAGAGCCTGGGGGCGGTCCCCGAGGGCGTGATTCGACCCAAAGCCGAGGCTTTGCTGTGACCCGATGTGGGAGCAAGCCCAGAATGGAGTTGGAGGAGTGAGTATGGAGACAAGAGTTTCCTTCCGGGACTGCGCCGTTGTCGCCTGTGGCACGCTCACTATGGAGCTGAATCGTCTCAAAGATAGCGGCCTTCTCGATGCGAAAAAGGTTCTCTACACCAAACCCGGGCGCCATGAGGTGCCTCGGGAACTGGAAAGCCAGTTGATCAGGCAGATTGGCAAGGCCAAGAGCTACGCGGCAAAGATAATCGTGGTATATGGGGGCAAGTTCTGCTACGTGAATGCCGATGACCTGTACCGCAAGATAGACACCATAATACAGGAGCAGGTAGAGCCGGGGTTCGAGATAACGAGAATAAAGGCCACACACTGCGTCGATATGCTGGCCGGTCAGGCGGAAAGGGACGGGATAGCAGAGGGGAGGGACGTCTACTGGCTGACGCCGGGGTGGATGAAGTACCGCCATCACGTGTACCAGGGCTGGGACAAGGGACTGGCCAATGAGAACTTCCCCAAACACAGTGGCGGAGCGATCATGCTGGATGCCGTGGGCTACTATGACCATGTTGCAGAGACCAATCCTGAGGAGCTTCTGGAGTTCTCGGACTGGATGGGAATCCCCATAGAACCCTACGAAGTCACTTTGGACCGACTGCTGGGGTTGCTTGCCGATGAGGTGAGGTCCCCACAGCAAGTGGCGCGCTCTCGCACAGACTGAATGCCAGAAAGGGAGAAGACTATGGACGTAATGGAAGCAATCACGGGTAGACGCAGCGTGAGGAAGTACAGCCTGGAGCCCGTCTCCGAAGGCGAGCTGCAACAGATACTGGAAGCGGGAAGATGGGCACCTTCACGGGGCAACAGCCAGCCGTGGAAGTTCATAGTCATCAAGGATGAGCAGGTACGCAAGGATGTGGCTGCGGCTATTTCCACCGGGAAGTTCCTCGCTGAGGCACCTGTGGGGGTCGCAGTCGTGGTCAACCCGCAGTCCTCGAAGCATCCGGAGCAAGAAGGCGCGGCGGCCACGCAGAACATGCTGCTGGCGGCGAATGGCCTGGGACTGGGAACATGCTGGATCAGTGTTCACAGCACGGATTGGGAAGAGGACGTGGAGAAGATGCTCGGTGTTCCAGACGGTGAGTGGGTCATATCGGTCGTTTCGATCGGCCATGCTGCGGAGAACCCGGAGAAGGGACGGAAGGGATTGGACGAGATCGCCTACACCGACAGATACGGCGATCGCTAGAGGAGCGGGTCAGGCATGCGAATAGCCACCAGACAATCAGGCATCCGTGTCGGACCGGTGAACGAGGCTGGAGTTCTTGTCGGTTGCGAGTTCGCGGGCCGTCGCTTTCCAGCGGAGCCGGCGGTCAGGCAGAGGGATGGGGGAGGTGTGGCGTGGTGAGTGGAACCTTTGAAGACGTGGGCCTGAGTGCACGTGTTGATGGCATGGCGGGTTACTACCTTGACTTGACACTGCGGGAGATGGGGGACGAAGCAGCCTCGCTGACGGTGGGCCAATCTGGCCCTGCGCCGATAGGCGGGGAGTTGCTCGAGCACTCGCTGGAAACGTACATAACCCAGTTGGGGCGGACCGGGGTGCTTAACGCCGGTCAGGAGCAACTGCTGGGCAGATACATTGAGCAGAGCAAATACCTGTCGCGCTTGCGGCAGAAGCTCCGGGATGACGGTGGAAGGTGGCCAACGGCAGTCGAGGTGCTGCTTGCGATGGCCGGGCACCTGGCGGCATCTGGCCAGCTATTCGAGGCACTGTGTCGGGAGCTCGGCGTACCGTCGTGGGACAGCATTGGCCAGGCGCTGCTGTATCCGGGGCTGCGGGGTGCCATTGACGGATACATAGACGCGACACTGGTGCAGGCTCTGAGCAGCGAGCTGGGCTGCAGCCCGGAGCGAACGACCGGTGCCCTGATCGAATTTTCACTGGCCTCAGGGCTGGTTTCGTGGCATTCACTGGCAGAGTTGGTTGAGCCCGGCGGTCTCGAGCAACTGCAGGGGTGGGGTCAGTCGGCGGAAGTGCGGCATCGCCTGGAGGCGAACGAAGCGGAACTGGGCCAGCACTTCGGGCGAGTGCAGGATGACGGTCAGCGTGCCTTCGACCACCTGGTTTGCTCCAACGTGCGCCTGGTTATTGCCCTGACCAAGAGGTACACCAATGCGGACATTCCCTTCGTTGACCTGGTGCAGGAGGGCATCGTCGGTCTGATACGCGCGGCGACCAGGTTCGACCACCACAGGGGACACAAGTTCAGTACGTACGCCACCTGGTGGGTCCGGCAGTCGCTGGGTCGAGCAGTAGCCGAGCAGTCGCGCCCGTTCCGTTTGCCGAGGGACACGATGGGCAAGATAGGCACACTGCACAAGGTGGAGGAGCGTCTTTCGCAGGAGCATGGCCGCGCGCCGCGCCGTGATGAGCTGGCTCATGAGATGGGCATCACACCACGTAAGGTGGACGAACTGAAGCATACAGCTTCTCCCAGGGTGGTTTCTCTGCAGGCAGTCATGGGAGACGGCGAAGAGGAAACGATGCTCGCCGATATTATTGAAGACAAGACAATACCGTCACCGGTAGACCAGGCCAGCGAGAGCCTGCTCAGGCAGCAGGTGGATGCAGTCCTGCAGTCTCTGGGGCCTCGTGAGCGGCGCGTTGTCCAGTTGAGATTCGGGTTCACCGGTGGCCGAAGCCACACGCTGGCGGAGACAGGGGCGGAACTGGGTGTGACCAAGCAGCGTGTGCAACAGCTCGAGGTCGCGGCCCTGGCGGCACTGCGTGAACACAGCGGAATTGGCGTTCTGAGAGATTACCTGAGCTAAGGTGTACAGGTTCGTCCTTCGCCATGGTCTCAGAGAGGGAGTGTGAGCATAACAGGTCGACTGCATGAAGGCCCGAAGAAGGGTCGGCGTTCCTTTGAGTCGGCGCCTGGAGAGAAACACAAGGTCGCTCGCTTTGAGTTGCAGATCTTGCCCGATGACCTGTGGGTCAAGGTCAGAGAAGGGACCACTGTCTGCGAGGCGCTCAGGCAGGCAGGCATAACGCTGGGGGAGTGTGGAGGCCTGGGCAAATGCGGGAAATGCAGGGTCAAGGTTCTCACTTCAGTAGGCCCCCCAGGTGATGAAGAGCGAAGGCTTCTTCAAGAAGACGAACTGGAGCAAGGGGTTCGCCTTGCCTGTCGCACGCCGGTTGAGCGGGATATGGTGGTCTACCTTGCACCGGCTGATTCTGAGCCGGAGTACTACCAGATCCTCAGGACCGGCTATCGCCGCCGCTTCCATCTCAATCCCCTCTTGCAGCAACGCGTAGTCAGCCTCCCGTCGAATGTCCAGCAAGAGTGGATTTCCAGTCTCGATTGGGTCAAACACGCGCTGGGGCCCGAGTATCAAGACCTTACACCATCGCTTCATTGCCTTCGTGTCATGCCCCGCATGGTAGAGAAGGGCGGGTTCCGTGGAGCCGCCGTGCTGTACGACAAGCACTTGCTCGCCTGGCAGAGCCTGGAGCACATGCACTCGCTTTTCGGTCTTGTCGTTGACCTTGGCACGACCACCCTGGTGGGCAAGCTCATCAATATGGTTGACGGAGAAGAGGTCGCCGTCGCTTCTCGACTCAACGGGCAGGGCAAGTACGGTGCGGATGTGATCACCCGTCTGCAATACGTCAAGGAGGACCCCTGCGGTCTGGAGAACCTGCACCGCATTCTCATTGATGACCTGAATCAGATCGTGTCGCGCCTTTCAAGAGCGGCGAATACCGCTGCGGAGGAGATCTTCGTTGCCGTCGTAGCCGGGAATACGACCATGCAACACCTGTTCCTTCAACTCGACCCCTCAGGGATTGCCGAAGCACCGTTTGCCCCTCTTCTCACCGACGGGTTGGTGGCGAGATCGGCGGATGTTGGCCTGCATCTCAACCCTGAGGCCTTGATACACGTGATGCCCAGCAAGACCGGTTACATCGGAGGTGACCTCATCAGCGACGTCATCGCTTCTGGTGCCGCGGAACAGAACGAGAGGATTGTGCTGGGCATGGACTTCGGCACCAACGGCGAGATCTTTCTCGGTAACGGCAGAAGGATGATGACATGCTCCGCCGCCGCTGGCCCGGCCTTTGAGGGTGCGCAGATCTCCTATGGCATGATCGCCGCCGCCGGGGCGATTGAAGCAGTCGACTTCGACAAGGGTGAATTCAGCTACCAGGTCATCGGCAATATGAGGCCGAAAGGGATCTGCGGCAGTGGGCTGGTCGACCTGGTTGCGGTGTTGCTCGAACTCGGCGTCATTGACGAAGAGGGCCTGATCCGGTCTCCGCAGGAAGTGGCTGAGGGAAGCCTGAGATCGAGGATTGTCCCCAGCGAATCCGGCACCTGTGACTTCCTGGTTGCCTCGTCAGAGGAAAGCTACTACCATCGGCCGATCTACCTCACCCAGCAGGATGTCCGTCAACTTCAACTGGGGAAAGGGGCAATCGCGGCAGGCACCCAGATCCTGCTGGACGAAATGGGCCTCGGGGTCCAGGACATCGACCACGTCTACCTGGCTGGAGCGCTGGGCAACTACATCAAGCCCGACGCCGCCATCAGCATTGGCCTGGTTCCTCTGGTTGATCCATCGACCGTCAGTTCTCTGGGAAACGCGGCCAGCACGGGGGCTTCAATGGTTCTTCTGTCCAGGGACTACTGGCGGATGGCCAACGAGCTTGTCGACCGGCTCGAGCATGTTGAACTTTCCTCACGCTTGGATTTCAACGAGCGCTTCGTCCCGCTTATGGACTTCCCCAGCGAGAGCCTGCCGGACATAGGGCCGACAGACTTGGGTAACATGATGCGGCACATCACCGTCGGAGAGGCGATGACCCGGGATTTCCCCACAGTCCCCGTTACGATGCCCATAGAGGAGGTGGACAGGCTGCTCCGCGACACGGGGCATCACGGTTTCCCCGTTCTGGATTCGGATGGGCGGCTCAGGGGCTGTATCACACTGGCGGACCTCGAGGCTCCGCTGCGGACGGGCGCTACCGGGCTCACTGCGGGCGACATCGCGACCATGAAGCCACTGGTGCTTTTCCCTGACCAGTCCCTGCATGAAGCACTGCAGGCTTCCGCCGAGGACTACGGTCGCATTCCCGTTGTCGACCCGGAGGACCGGAGCCGGCTGCTCGGGGTATTGCGGCGCCACGACATTGTGAGAGCCTACCGCAAGAGAGCCGCGCAAGCCAGGGCAGCGTCCCGCAGACGGTCCCCGTAACACTGGATGCCCCGCGTGAAGTGAGCCGGTACGCGTCCTTGACCGTGGTGCGCCGGAGTGGTATCCTCTGCCGAGTGAGCGGTGCACCCGCCGGGAGCCTGCCGGAACAGTGGGCGCTCCGCCTCACCGAGCAACGGAAGGTACGAAACCAGATGAGTCTGCTTAGAAAGCTGTTTCGCAGTCCGCCTGACTACGCACAGCAAATGGGCCGCAATGAGCCCTGCTGGTGTGGCAGCGGGAAGAAGTACAAGCACTGTCATCATGACTCAGACCAGAAGCACTTCGCTCGGGTCCGCAGCGCCGAGTGCAGGCAGCCTACCTGAAGCAGATAGACGGGGGTGAGTTCACCTCCACAGCCAGTTCCTCCAAAGTACGCCGTTCAGCAGCCTGTCGGTCGATCGGGCTCGTCCGATACGCGCCCGCTGGCAAGCATCTGCTCCACCGCTGGGCTGACTCCTCTGTCAAGCCACATCGGGCTTGAGAACGTGCCAGGCAACTGAACGAACGCCTTTGAGTACGGAATCCCCTCTCAGCATCCTGCCGTTCGTCCCTCTTGACATCGAGAATGCGGCTGTGCCATAGTTCCGTTCGCACGCGTCGTTCTCATGCGGCTTGTCGCCTGGAAGCGTGCTGAAGTAGTGACCTGGACCGAAGGGCCAGATCCCAACCTGGTGCAGTATGCACTCGCGGAGAGGGTCTGGCCCGTTTTGTGCTGGTGACTGTGGCCCGGTGCTGTGCCGGAACGGGAGGCACACGGCGCCAATAGAGCCGGAGACGCTATGTCGCGCCAATCGATGCGGCACTTCAGGTGGAAGCGGGTGAAGAGAAGAACTCCGCCGGCAAAGATCAGCAGATGGCACTGTGCCGGCGCCATCGCGGTGGTGCTCCTCTCTTCGCTGGCGGCAAGCGTAAACGGGGATGTCGCGACCCTGAGCCCGGGGTCGCTGGCCAGCCAGTGCTGGGGTGCTATCTATGACACTGTCGCCGACGCTGACGGCGATATACAGACGGGCTGCACTGACTACGAGGCCCAGTATGACATTCGTCAGGTGGGGGCGACCGAGGACGGCAGCTACCTCTACCTGATGTGGGAGATAGTAGGCCAGGTGGGGCAGCCGGGCGGTGCCAGGTTCGTCTTCTATGCCACGTGGGACGCCGATGACAACCGGTCCACCGGCGGGCCGCAGGGGACGGAGTACCTGGCGTGCTACGCGATGAAGGACGGGGTGGTGTGGAGCGAATGGACGGGGCTTTTCGACTGCAGCAGCAGCATAGACAGTCCCACCATGCTGTATCCCTTCTCGGCAACCGACTACTGTGTCAACGGCGGCAATCTGGAAGTCAGGGTGCCGAAGTCGCAGGTCGTGGACTACGGCGTCGCTCCTTGGTTCCTGATGGCCGTCGATGTCAACCACAACACGGTGGGCGACCCGGTCTGCGAGGATTTCGCTCCTCCTTTCTATCTGGCGGACGGCGGCATCGTCATGCCGACACCCGCCCCATCGCCGACACCGCCGCCTCCCACTCCGACACCGGCTATGACTCCGACTCCACCTCCGCCTTCCCCGACTCCGTCGCCGTCGGCGCCCACGCCTACACCTGCGCCGACGCTGCCCGACCTGGTGCTGACCGACATCTCGTGGAGCCCCGACCCGGTGCCGCCGTATGGCTCTTTCACGCTCAGGGCCAACGTCACCAACGCCGGCACCGCGGTGTCGGCCTACGACCAGCCGTCCGTCTGCTTCTACGTGGCCGAGAAGGGCACGACCATCGACTACAGCCCGGGCTCCGCGCACTACATGGGGGTGGCTGCGCTGCCCAACCTCGGGGCCGGCCTGTCCACCACCGTTGCGTTGCCCGAGCCGCTGACCTGGCACCCTGCCGAGCTGGTGGTTGCCGCCTTTGTCGACAGTTTCGATACGGTTGACGAAGGCGCCAACGAGGGCAACAACAAGCTGGAGGAATACCTGTCGGTCTCGGCAGCGACTCCCGCGCCGGGGCCCTCGCCCTCACCCTCGCCAACTCCAGCGCCGCCGCCTGACCTCACCGTCACCGGCGTATCGTGGAGCCCCGACCCGGTCAAGGCGTACCACGCCATCTCGCCAACCGCCACGGTGGCCAATAGCGGCGGCAGCGCGAGCCCCGAGTTCTATGTGAACTTCTATGTTGGTCGTAGTGTGGCGGACATCGACTACAGCGTGACCTCCATCAACTGGGTGGGGCACTGCCGCGTGGACGGGCTGGCGACGGGCGAATCCGCCCCGGCCAGCGTCAACAACACGTTCAGCCGCGGCGGCGGCGATTGGGTGCTGGTGGCCTGGGTGGATGCCCCGGAGAAGGTCGATGAGAGCGACGAGGACAACAACAGGCTGGCCGAAGACCTCATCATACAGCCCCCGCCCGCTGACCTCACGGTGATAGACCTTTCACTGGAGGTCGAGGAGCACGAAGCGTCGCCTGAGTACGACGTGTACGTCACCCCCACTGCCACCATAAGCAATCTCAGTGCGACCGACGTCGACTTCATGGTTGACGTGGGGTTCTACGCCAGCAAGACAGGCAGTGTCGACTACCCTCCCTCCCGCTGCAGCGATTGGCTCGGGTGGGGTATCGTCTATGACGGGCTGCCGGCGGGCAAGTCGGCGGACGTGACCTTCGGCGGGAGGGTGCTGCTCAATGAGGGCCAGTGGATCCTGGCCGCCTGGGTTGACGGGAGCGAGTACATAGACGAGCGTGACGAAGGCAACAACAGGCTGGAGATAGCCATCACCGTGGCCGCCCCGGCCCCTACCCCCACGCCGCAGCTCACCCCGACACCCACCCCGACACCCACCCCGACAGCGATGCCCAGCCCTCCCCCGCCGGTTACCCCTACGCCGACCCCCAGCGCAACGGCGACCGCCACCGCCACACCCACCTGCACCCAGCACTGGGATGGCTGGCAGTTGGAGATGCCCGGGGGCTGCAATGCCACGGTTGCTCTGGGGGGATCCAGCCTTACGCTCAGCCTTGGCATCTATGCGAAAGCCGAGAGCGAGTGCCAGGGAACCCAGGAGAAGTGGAAGCTCTCCCTGGGGTACATCCTGCCCGGCATCCCGGTCCCCAACTGGCCCACCGATTTGACCGCCGCCGGGCCGATGGAACAGGTCAACGGCGAGTGGGAGCCGGCGTGGAGTGAGGCCGACCGCGTTGAGTTGACCGCGGATGCCGGTTTCACGTGCAACGTGACCCTGATGGGCCACGACTACGTGGATGGGCTGGTATCGGTGGGTTGGAAGCTGATAATGGGCAAGGACTACGAAGGCGTCTACGCCTACGCCGACCCGGTGTTCATGGTCAACCTGTATGCCAAGTTCGAGGAGAAGGTCTTCCACTGTACCGTGGTCAAGATTCACCTCGAGGGAGACATAGGCTACGACGGCTTCGTCTTCATCGGGGCGTTGAAGAAGTACGTCAAGCTGCTGGGCGTTACCCTGGTCGACGACCTGGACGAACCGGACAAATGGGAAGTCATCGAGTGGTAGCGTGATATCGTCATGAACCGGTCGAGTGGATTCGTGACCTGCCTGCTGATAGCCATCGCAGTGGTGTCATGCGTGTGCTCTGGTTGTTGCGGCCAGCCCGCTGCACCTCCTCTGGAAGAGTTGCCCCCCTCCCAGGGCCTTCCGGATGGTGTGGCGCTCGTGGGCATCGAGACCCTTCCCCCTGAAGCGGCTCCGGAGGGGGTCACCGGGTTCACCGCCGCCGTGGGCGCTACCTATCAGTGGGAAGACGCTGTTGTCGAAATGACCATCATTGAGAGCGGCTCGCCGGAACAGGCCGACACGGTCTTCACTCAACTGCTCAATGCCCTTCCCTCGGAGTTCGCCAAGTGGCAGCCGGTGTTCTTCAACGACTACCACGCGCTGAAGCTCTACTCCGAGGAGATGCAGTTCTGCATGGTCCTGTGGCGCACCCACAGCCTGGTGTTCATGGTCAGTGGCTACACCATCGAGGGCGTGGTCCTGGGGGTGGCCGCAGCCACCGGCTACTAGCCGCGAAGCGGGATTGGGACGGTCACCACGCTTCGCCGGTCCGTCTCTCCACCCGACATCCACCCAAGAGGCAGCGAAACCGCCAGGTAAGTCACCACGGTTGACAAAAGCGACGGCTCATAGTAGATTAAAGGGCCTAGAGATAATATTGTCGTTTATTGCTTAAGCTTGCTGAATACATGGCACGGCCCGCGAAGGCGGCGCTGGCCACGAAGATAGAGGGACTGAGGGGAATCGCGGGGGCGGAACGCCAGGTCCCAAGAGGGGGTACCGCGATGCCTGAGCTGCCGCCGACAAAAGAATGGATTCTGTGACGAGCCTTTCTCGAAGGAGGAAGGCTCGTCTGTTCTGGATGAGTGCTTGAGAATGGGGTGAGCCGTCGTCGGGACCTTGTTGGGAGGTGCAGCAGATGAGTGACCAACGCAAGACCAAGGCGCAGCTTATGGAGGAGGTGGCCTCCCTTCGCCAGCGGCTGGCGGAGTGCGAGGCAGCAGGCGGCCGCGGCAGTGAGCCGCAGGGCGAGCAGCAGCTTCGCGCCGAGATAGCCAAGCGCAAGCTGGTCGAGGCCTCGCTGCGCCGCAGCCAGCAGGACTACCAGACCCTGTTCGAGAGCGTTATCGACGGCACGGTGGTCATCGATACCGAGACCATGAGCATCGTTCTGGCGAACGACAGGGCGGTTCAGATGTACGGCTTCGAGTCCGTCGACGACCTCTCCAGCGTTGGACTGCTCGACTGCATCCACCCCGAAGACAGGGACATGGCCGTCAGGATTATGACCGAAGGCATTCTCGAGAAGGACCTGCGCCAGGTGAACCAGTTCCGTACCTTCACCAGGGATGGAAGAGAGGTGTGGATTGAGGCCGTCGGTGTGAGGATTGAGTACCACGGGAGACCCGGGATCCTGGCTTCCTTTCGCGACATCACCGAGCGCAAGCGCGCCGAAGAGGAAGGCCAGGAGCGGATGCGGGAGCTGGAGTTCCTGTCGCGGACGGCAATGGAGCTGGTCCAGTTGCCGCCCGAGGCCGACGTACACCAGTACATCTCCCGCTGGCTCAGCGATCTGGCCGGTGACGAGGCCACTGTTCTGGTGAGTTCGTTCGACCGGGACACGGAGTCCCTGTCTGTTCAGGCGATGGCGGCGCCCGACCGACACGTCGCCGCCGTGGTTAACGTGCTGGGGAAGGTACCCGTCGGCATATCCGCGCCAATCAGCCAGGAGGCCAGGCGAGGCCTGGCCGCCTCCACCCTGGAGAAGGTGGCGGGAGGCCTGTCCGAACTGGCCTCCGGGGCGCTGCCCGCGCCGGTGTGCCGCGATATCGAGAAAGCTCTCGGCATCACTGAGGTGCGCGCCATCGGACTCTCCTGGCAGGGTGAGGTCTCTGGCAGCGCCGCTCTGCTCCTGTGCCATCCGGTCGCCCCCGCCAGCCAGCGCACCATCGAGGCATTCATCAGACAGGTCTCGATGGCGTTGCAGCGAAGGCTGGCGCAGGAGGCGCTCCACCGCAGCGAGCGCCGCTACCACCTCCTTGCCGAGAACGCCAGCGACGTCATCTGGACCACCGACCTGGAGCTGAGGCCCACCTACATCAGCCCGTCGGTCGCCCACGTGCGCGGCTACACTGTGGAAGAGGCCATGTCTCAGCCGTTCGAAGAGAGATTCCCCGCCGCGTCCGTGGAGGCTATCCGTGAGGTACTGGCAGACTACCAGGCCAGTGAAGCGGCGGGCCCTCCCGACCGCTTCGCATCGCGCTCCGTCGAGATGGAGATGATACGTAGCGACGGCTCAACCGTCTGGGTGGACACCAGGGTCACCGTGCTCCGCGACGCTGATGGGCAGCCGCAGGGGTATCTCGGTGTGACCCGCGACATCTCCGACCGCAAGGCGATGGAGGAGGCGCTGCGGCGTTCGGAGTACCTCTACCGCACCGTCATCGAGTCCGCCCGCGACGGCATCCTTATCACTGACACCGAGGAGCGCATTGTCGACGCCAATCCCACGCTCGTTGCCTCCACGGGTTATGGGGACAGGGAGCAGCTCATTGGCAGGAGCGTGCGCGAGATCGTCGCGCCTCGCTCGCTTGCCGAACTCGACAGCGGATGGGGTGAATCACTGCGGCAGGTACTGAGGGAGGGGAAAGGCTACGTAACCAACGTCGAAATGGTGGCGCGCACCGCCCAAGGCGCGGAGTTCCCCGTTGAGATGAGCATATCGCGCCTGGCGGACGAGGCGGGGCGGCTGACGGGGTTCCTCCACGTCGTCAGGGATATCACCGAGCGCAAACGGGTCGAGGAGGCGCTGCGTGAGCTGGAGGAGAAGTTCTCCAAATCCTTCTTTTCCAGCCCCAGCCCCATGGTCCTGTCCGCACTTCCAAGCGGACGCATCCTCGATGTCAACGACAGATTCGTCAGCACCTCAGGCTATCAACGTGAAGAGGCCACGGGTCGCACGTCGGAAGAGTTGGGCCTTTGGGTCAAGCCACAAAGCCGTGCCGCAATACTCCGGATGTTGGAGGAACATGGCAGAGTCAGAGACGAAGAGGTCGAGTTCCGCATGAAGTCTGGGGATACTCGAACCTTTCTCTACTCGGCGGAGCCGCTCGAAATTGGCGGTGAGGCATGCCTGCTGACTTCAGTGGTCGACATCACCCAACGCAAACGGGCGGAGGAAGAGGCCCAACGCCACGCGAGACGGGCGGAAGCCCTCCGCGCCGTCAGCGCGACGGTGAACCACACCCTCGACCTCGAAGAGATGCTCGGCAGTGTGCTGGCCACAGCAGTCGACGTGACCGGGACGGACGCCGGCTACATTCAGCTGCTCGACCGGGAGAACCAGCAGCTCGTTCTCAGGACGCACCACGGCATATCCGGGGGGTATGCCGCAGCGCTTGAAGCGCTCAAGGTGACCGAGGAGGGGATGAAACGCTGGAGCCAGTACCCTGGGCCAGCCTTCAGAGCCGCGCACATACTGGAAGACGCCGACCTGGTTCTGGGCCGAAGGGCAGCTACTGAGGACGGCCTGTCACTTAAGAGCTTCGTGGTCATACCCATCTGGTCGAGGGGCGAACTGTACGGGGGTCTCAGCCTGTTGTGCAGGGCACCCCGTCGCTACGCCGCCGACGAACTGGAGCTCCTCAAGGCCATCGGGAACGAGATAGCGGTCGGCATCGCCAATGCCAGGCTGTACGAACAGGCCAGGGAGGCAACGCGGGCCATGGAGGAGGAGCGGGACCGGGCGCAAACCTACTTCGACAGTGCGGCAGTGATGATGGTGGTGCTCGACGCCGAGGGCAAGGTGCAGTCGATCAACCGCCGGGGGTGCCAGGTGCTGGGCTGCGAGGAGGCTGAAGTGGTGGGAAGGGACTGGTTCGACAGCTTCCTCCCCGAAGCCGTGAGGCCGGGGAGGCGGGAACTGCACCGCGCTGCATTCGCCGGCGAGCCCGGGCTGCCCGAGTCCTACGAGAGCCCCGTCCTCACCAGGGATGGGCGCCACAGAGACATCGTGTGGCACATCGTCATGCTCAGGGACTGGCAGGGCAACGCGGTGGAACGCTTCGCCTGCGGCGAGGACATCACCGAGCGCAGAGAAATGGAGGATGCACTGCGGCAGAGCGAGCAGAAATACAGAATGCTGGTGGAGAATATCCCGCAGAAGGTATTCCACAAGGATAGGAATTCGGTCTACGTTACCTGCAATGCCAGCTATGCTCAAGATCTCAAGATAGACCCTAGCGAGATCGCCGGGAAGACGGACTTCGATTTCTATCCCGAGGAGCTGGCGGAGAAATACCGGGCGGACGATAGGAGAGTTGTCGAGTCGGGCGAGGCAGTAAGCCTTGAAGAAGGATATGTTCACAACGGACAGGAAAGCCTGGTTGAAACATTCAAAGTGCCGATCCTGGATGAAGGAGGGGAGGTCAGTGGCGTACTCGGCGTCTTTCACGACATCACCGGGCGCAAGCGCATGGAGGAGGCACTTCGCGCGAGCGAGGAGTTCAGTACAAACCTGCTGGCCAACTTGCCCACCCCAACGGTCGTCATCAACGCCGACACCTCTGTTCGGTACGTCAACCCTGCTCTGGAGCGGCTCACCGGCTTCGCAGCCGACGAGGTCGTCGGCGTAGAGGCTCCATATCCCTGGTGGACGCCGGAGACAGCGGAGGAAACCGACCGGGACCTGTCCCAAGCCATGGTCAACGGAGCCCACAAGGTGGAAGAGCTGTTCCGGAGGAAGGATGGTGAGCGCTTCCTTGTGGAAGTCACATCAACGCCAGTCAAGCTCAACGGCGAATTCCAGTACTACCTGGCGAACTGGGTAGACATCACCGAAAGCAGAGAGATGGAGGAGGCGCTAATACAAAGCGAGGAGCAGTACAGGGAACTGGCCGAGAGCATCACCGATTTGTTCTTCGCCCTCGACTCAGAGCTCAGATACACCTACTGGAACAGGGCCAGCGAGGAAGTGACCGGGATCCGGGCGGGGGACGCCTTAGGCAAGAGGCTGTTCGACGTTTTCCCGCACGACGAGCCCACCAGACAGGCGGCGAGAGAGTACCAGAAAGTGCTCGAGACGGGAGTGCCGCGATCGTTCGTCAACGCTTACAGACTGCGAGACGGCGAATTCATCTTCGAGATAAGCGCGTACCCCACCGCCACAGGTGTCGTAGTTTTCTGCCGAGACATCACCGAGCGCAAGGCGGCACAAGACGCGCTGCGGGCTTCCGAGGAGAAGTACAGGAGCCTGGTCGACTCGATGCTCGACGGCTACCTTGTGGTGAGGGGGAGCAGGATCCTCTTCGCCAACAAGGTCATCGCCGACAGTGTGGGAACGCGGCCCGGAGACCTGACCGGGGCCTCCTTCCTGCCGCTGCTGACAGCGGACAGCCGTGAGAGGTCGCGGGAGATCTACGAAAGCACCAGGCGCGGCGAAGCGCCGCCCAACCTTGCAGAGCTGGCGCTTGTGACAGAGGACGGCGCCACCGTGGCGGTTGAAGCGACGATTAGAGAGATAGACTACGGGGGCGAGCGCGCCTACTCCGTGCTGGTCAGGGACATCACCGAGCGCAAGAGGAGTGAGGAGGCGCTTCGCGGCCTGGAGCGGCGGCTGCGTTCCCTCGCCTCGCGGCTGGCCGTCGTCGAGGAACGGGAGCGCAGGCGTCTGGCGGAGCAGGTCCACGACCGTATCGGCCAGCCGCTGGCCATCCTCAAGATCAAGCTGGGAGGGTTGCGGCCAGCGCTGAGCGCCGCCGGCCTCGAAGAGCAGTTGGATGAGCTGCGACAGCTTCTCGACCAGGCACTGGAGGACACGCGCTCCGTGACGTTCGAACTGAGCCCGCCTATCCTGCATCAGCTTGGGCTCGAGCCGGCCCTGGAGTGGCTGGCGGACCAGGTGGAGGAATACTACCGCCTGCCGTGCCAGTTCGAGGACGACGGGCAGAGCAAGCCACTGGGAGACGACACCCGTGCCTTCCTCTTCCGCGCCGCACACGAGCTGCTGATGAATGTCGTCAGGCACGCCCACGCACAGCAGGTGAAGCTCTCCGCCTGTCGACGCGACGGCGACGTACAGGTGACAGTCGAGGACGATGGGGTCGGCTTTGACACGTCCAAGGCGGAGAGAAGAACCAGTGGCTTCGGCCTGTTCAGCATAGACCAGCGGTTGACCGAGCTTGGAGGTCACCTGGAGATACAGTCCAAGCCGGGCAAGGGAACACGGGTCACCCTCGTCGTCGCGCTGGAGGGCACGGACTCAGAGCCAGGAGGAAAGTGAAATGAGCATACGGGTTATTCTCGCCGATGACCATCGCATTGTCCGTCACGGGCTGCGTTCACTGTTGGAGCAGGAACGTGACATGGAAGTGATCGCCGAGGCGGCCGACGGACGGGAGGCGGTGCAGTTGACCCGGGAGCTGAAGCCAGACGTCATCGTCATGGACCTCAGTATGCCCGATTTGAACGGTATAGAGGCCACCCGGCAGGTCCTGGAGGAGAACCCCGGCGTAAAGGTGCTCGCCCTGTCCATGCACTCCGATAAGCGCTTCGTCGCCGGTGTCCTCGGCGCTGGAGCTTCAGGCTACCTCCTTAAGGATTGTGCCCTGGATGAACTCGTCCGTGCCATTCACTCCGTGGCGGTCGACCAGACCTACCTCAGCCCCAGTATTGCCGGCGTGGTTGTGCAGGGCTACACTCAGCAGGTTCGGGGCTCGGATGCGCCTGTAATGTCGTCGCTGTCCCCCAGGGAACAGGAAGTGCTCCAGCTCATGGCGGAAGGAAAACCGGTCAAGGAGATTGCCTCCATTCTTCACCTGAGCGTGAAGACTGTCGAAACGCACCGTCACCAGATTATGAACAAGCTGGGTGTCTACAGCGTGGCCGAACTCACCAAGTACGCCATCCGCGAAGGACTGACCTCCCTCGGAGAGTGATTCCACCCGCCCTCTGGCGTCTGCCCGGCTGCGTCAACAGGCCGGACTCAGGCTTTTCGAAATCCCGGGTCAGGTTTTTCCACCCCCAAACTCAGGTTTTCTCCGATTGCATGTCCCTATGCGATTGTATAGTTTAGGTATGTGCGCGACACATAGGAGCATTGAACGCGCCCATTGCACGTGAATGCCAATGACTGCCACAATATGGCTAAATAGCGGAACTAAGACAAGCCCAGAGCACTCAAGGCGGCTGGATAGTGATGAGCTGAACGTCCGTGCCTCATTGTGTCCCTCTTTCTTTGTAGGTCCGATCCGGTTGCCCCCGCACGGATCGGACCTACCCCTGTTCTGGGGAGAAGGCCCCGAGAAGCAAGCCCGGCCCGTTGGAGCTTGAAGGAGGACGGCGAATGGAGCACGGAAAGTCGACCGGAGAGGAAGTAGCCAACCAGATTCTGCGCTTGCTGCGGCGGATAAGCGAACTCGAGGCGGCGGAGATGGAGCGTCGCAGAGCTGAGGCGATCACGTGCCAGGCGATGGCAAAAGGGTACAACGGCAGGTTCTCCGATGGAACTGAGTTTGCCATGCTGACGATGCGAGCGCCCGGCACCGGGGTACTCGGTCTCAACTGACCGCCACGCCATTCCGGGGTAGAACAACGATGGTGAGACTCGACGAAGACATCAAGGGCCGCGAGCGGATACTCATAGTCGACGACGACGAGAGCATCTGCCAGACAGTGTCGCTCATCTTCAACAGGAGCGGCTACCTCACTGAGACGGCCAGAACGGGACGCGAGGCGATCGAGAAGGCGCGGAGCGGGTCGTTCAACGTGGCGCTTCTCGACGCCAGACTGCCGGATGTAGAGGGACTGGAACTGCTGGGGCCCCTGAGGCAGATAGATCCCGACATGGCCACGATAGTGGTTACCGGCTACGCCTCAGCGGAGAACGCTGTCAAGGCCTTCAACGACGGGGCGTGGGCATATCTCATCAAGCCGCTCAACATGGACGACATGCTAAGAACAGTGAGAGAAGCGCTCTGCCGTCAGGATGAGGCTTTGCGGCGAAGGGAAATGTATGAAGAGGCACAGCACGAGCTTGCCGAGTACAGGCTTGCCCAGGAGGAGCTCAGAAGGTGCTCACGGGAACTGGAGAGAATGCTGGCGCAGCGCCGCGTCGGAATCCAGGACGTACGTCAGTACGCTGAGAGCATCGCCGTTGCCGTCCGCGAGCCTCTTCTCATACTCGACAGCGCCCTGATGGTGCTGGCAGCGAACCAGGCGTTCTATAGCTCCTTCGGCGTGACACCGGAGGAGACCGAGGGGCAGCTCCTCGGCGAACTGGGCGGCGGCCAGTGGGACATTCCGGAGCTTCGAGACGCCCTGCGGCACGTGCTTCCCAGCAACGTGACCCTGGAGGACTTCGAGATAGAACGTGACTTCCCTCGTATCGGCCATCGCACCCTGCTGCTGAGCGCGCGCCGCGAGAGGCAGGCCAGCGAGACCCAAATGGTGCTCCTCACCATCCAGGACATCACCGAGCGCAAACGCGTCGAGGAGGCTCTCAAGGAGTACGAAGAGCTGTCCCGCAGCATACTGGAGAGCGCCACCGTCGGTATGTACATCATACAGGAAGGGAAGTTCCAGTATGTCAACCCCCAGTACATGGAGATAACCGGACGCTCACGAGACGAACTGCTGGAGACCTTTGCCCTCGACTACGTCCACCCCGAGGACCGGGAGCTGGTGAGACGAGAAGCGACGAAGCAGTTGAAGAGCGAGAGTGCGACACCGTACGAATTCAGATTCATGCGCAAAGACGGGAGCGCCCTCTGGATTCTGGAGAGGGTCTCCTCCATTCATCACAGAGGGAAGCTTGCCACGCTGGGAATATTCATGGACGTGACCGAACACAAGCGCGCAGAGGAGGCGCTGCGTGACAGTGAAAGGCGCTATCGTCTTCTCGCTGAGAATGCCACCGACGTTATCTGGACTGCCGACCTGGACCTGCATTTCACCTACGTGAGCCCGTCGGTGGGCAATCTCCTGGGCTACGCCCCTGAAGAGGCCGCCTCGTACTCGCTTGGCCGTCTCCTCACGCCGCACTCGGCGGAACTCGCCAGCAAAGCCATCTCCAGAGGACTGGGCCGACAAGGCAGAAGGCGACAGGCCTCATCGCTGACTATGGAACTGGAGCACAGGTGCAAGGACGGCTCCACCGTATGGCTGGAGGTGAACATGTCCGTCCTGCGCGATGCCGGAGGCTATCCGACTGGTCTGATGGGTGTGTCGCGAGACATCACCGAGCGCAAGCACGCCGAACAGAGGGTCGAGGCCTTCCAACGTCGGCTGCGCACACTTGCATCCCAGCTATCGCTGGCCGAGGAGCGGGAACGCAAGCGCCTGGCCACGGGACTCCATGACCGGGTGAGCCAGCCTCTGGCTGCCGTCACCATGAAGCTGGGAACGATACAGGAGCGGCTTCCCTCAGCCGAACTGGAGGGGGAACTGGAGGAGGCGCAGCGACTGGTAGAGACCGCCATTCAGGAGACACGTTCGCTGACCTTCGACCTCAGTCCACCCATCCTCTATGAACTCGGCCTTGAGGCTGCCCTTGAGTGGCTGCTGGAGCAGATTCAGAATACCCACGGCATCGTTTGCGGTTTCGAAGACGACGGCCAGCCAAAACCTCTCGGTGATGACGCGCGCGGCCTTCTCTTCTGGATTGTCCGCGAGTTGCTGGTGAACGTGGTCAAGCATGCCAGAGCTCATGCCGCGGTCGTCTCCATCCGCCGGGTTGGCGACGCAGTGCAGGTGACAGTCGAGGACGACGGCGTCGGCTTCGATACGTCGGAGCTGGAACGGAGGACCCGTGGCTTCGGTCTGTTCAGCATCCGCGAGCGGTTGACCGAATTCGGCGGATGTGTGGAAGTTGAATCCGCCCCTGGCCAGGGGACAAAGGTCACCCTGGTAGCGCCCTTCGATAGCCAGAACAGCGAAGGGGGTAGCTAGCGTGAGCATCAGAGTTGTCCTGGCAGACGACCACAGGATAATGCGCGAGGGTTTGCGCGCCTTGCTTGAGAAGGAGCTCGACATGGAGGTGGTGGGCGCGGCCGACACCGGGCGCTCCGCCGTCGAGCTGGCAGGCACGCTTCAACCCGACGTCGTTGTGATGGACATGACGATGCCTGACCTGAACGGCATCGAGGCGACACGACAGGTCGTCGCCGTCAACCCCGCCATCAAGGTGCTGGCCCTTTCGATGCACTCCGACAAACGCTTTGTCGCCGGGGCGCTCGGCGCCGGTGCTTCGGGGTATCTGCTCAAAGACTGCGCCCTCGCCGAGCTGGTACGGGCGATCCGCATCGTCGTTGGCGGCCAGACCTACCTCAGCCCCAGCATAGCCAGCATGGTGGTACAGAGCTACACCCGTAGACTGCAGGACACCGACAGCTCACTCCTTTCCACGCTGACGCCACGGGAGCGGGAGGTACTGCAGCTCATCGCTGAGGGCAGAAGCGTCAAGGAGATCGCCCATACCCTTCACCTCAGTGTGAAAACGGTTGAAACTCACCGCCAGCAGACCATGAACAAGCTGGGAATCCGCACCGTGGCCGAACTCACCAAATTCGCCGTCCGAGAAGGCCTCACGTCCCTGGAGCAGTAGACCCGGCCTCGGCCTCCTCGCTCCACCATCGCGCCTCACGAGAGGTAGGACATTTCGAAGCGCAGTGTAAGGGATTGCACGCTACGACTCAGGGAATCCCCGATTGTGCGCAACTGGCTAACCCAGTAGCTTATTGGCATGCGCCGCCAGCGTAGAGGAACCAAGCACCAACCGGCTCCAACGCTGGGACAAGCGGTTGAGCGGTCTGACCGGGCGCAGGTTCGGGACATACATCACATGCGAATCAGAGACCAGAGGAATGACCCGCAACCGGGTGGAGCACCAGGCGTCTCCGGGCAACTGCCAGAATCGCGGGTAATGCAGGCAGAGTGCGTGCGAGCCGATATCAAAGCTCCCTGCGGGGACAGCTCCAACTGCTGCTGGCTCGACGCCCTGCCAAGCCCGGTAGTCGTGATAGGTTCAGACACCTCCATCACCTACGTGAATCCCGCCCTGGAGGTATTGACCGGCTTCTCCTCCGCTGAACTGCTGGGCGGGACGGATCCCTATCCATGGTCGGTTCGGCGGAAGGGCAAGGAGAGGATTGGAGAAACGGCTGGGGCTCTGTCGGCCCAGTCATGGAGAAGCGAGGAACTCTTGCAGAAAAAGAATGGGGAGCAGTTCTGGGCTGACATCACGGTTGCCCCAGTCGGCACCCGCGGGCACGAAACGTCCTACATTGCCTCGTGGTCGGACATATCGCGACGCAAACAGGCAGAAGCAGCAGTCGGCGAGGGAGCGAAGCAGATGCGGCGAGCCACCAAGGCAAACGCCAGCGAGCTTGCCGAGGCCCGCCGCTACGCTGACGCCATTCTGCAAACGGTGACTGAGCCTCTCATCGTGCTGGACCCGGACTTCAAGGTGGTATCTGCCAACGCCGCCTTCTACCGAGTCTTCCAGGTTACACCTGGGGAGACCGAAGGCAGGTTCGTCTCCCACATTGGCAACTGCCAGTGGGACAACCAGACCCTGCGCGACTTGCTGCAGCGAGTTCTGCCGCAGACAACCACCCCGACAGACTTCGAGGTGGAACTGCATTTGCCGACCGTGGGGCGGCGAACCGTGCTGCTTACCGCCCGACCAGTGGTCGCCGCAGACAACGACAGCAGGCGGATACTCCTGGCTCTTGAGGATATCACCGACCTCAGGCGGGCAGCCCGAGTGGTGCAAGAAGCGCAGCAGCAACTGGTGCGGCATCAGAAGCTGGCCATGCTCGGGCGTGTGGCCGGCGGGTTGGGTCATGAGTTGCGCAACCCCCTCAGCGCCATCAAGGACGCCGCCTACTTCCTCGACATGCTGTTGGAGGACCCCGAGCCGGAGGTCAAAGATATGCTGCACGTCCTGCAGGCGGAAACGGCGGCAGCGGAACGAATCATCAACAGCTTGCTTGATCTTGCCTGGCCACGGCGCGGCGAGCGTCACCCTCTGAGCATCAACAACCTCGTCGAGGGGAGCGTGGCACGCCAGCCACTGCCGGAGAACATTGATGTCATCTGCCACCTCGACCGGCTGTTGCCCGATGTCCTTGCCGACGCCGGCCAGTTGGCACGGGTGTTGGACAGTATCATCAGCAACGCCGTTCAGGCCATGCCCAACGGAGGCCGACTGAGCGTGAGTTGCCGCCAGGACGGTGAAGGGGTAGCGGTGTCAGTCAGCGACACCGGCATGGGCATTGAAAACGAGAGCATTCCCAGGCTGTTCGAGCCCTTTTTCACCACTAAGGCTAGGAGCATCGGCCTCGGCCTGTCAATTGCGAAGGGCCTGGTGGAAGAACACGGAGGCACCATCGAGGTGAAGAGTGCCGTGGGCGAGGGAAGCACTTTCACTTTGTGGCTGCCGCTGGACGCCGAAGCTGCGCAGTAGCATGAGAAGAGGGTGCAGCAGGCGAGACAACACAAGCGGAGGATACGCTGACTGCGGGAAGGCACGACATGGATGGTAACGAGAGCATCCTCATTGGCGATAGCGACGCTGCCAGGCGCAAGAGGCTGGCGCAGGCGTTCCGCGACAAGGGCTACCGCGTGGTGACAGCGAGGAGCGGCAAAGAGGTCCTCAACAGAGCTAAAGCTGGCACCTTCAACGCGGGTATCCTCAGCGCCTCATTGCCCGACACGTCGGGTGTGGAGCTGGTGGGGCCTTTGAAGGGGATGCAGCCAAACGTGGAAGTCATCGTGTTGGACAACACCGATGAGGCTACAGTGCTGCGGATGACTGATGGCATGTCGGCTCGCGCTGCGCGACGGTTGGATGTGGACGAGATCCTTGGCGAGGTGGAGTTACTGGTCGATGAGCAGCGCCAATCGTTGGAAAACGGCGGGCGCGTTCACGACAAGCGAGGCGTTGAAGTCGTCGCTGATGTCGCCGAGTGCAAGGGGGCTGAAGAGGCTCTGGCAAGGAGCGAAGCCAAGTTCCGCAGCCTGGTTGAGACCTCCAGCGCGGGTGTGGGCATCGCAGACCTCGCAGGCAGGTTCACCTTCGTCAACGTAGCGCTTTGCCGGATGCTGGGGTATGCCGAGGAGCAGATGGTGGGCACACCCTTCTCCGAATTCGTATATCCAGATGACAGAGAACGGATACTTGAGGCGTATCTCAAAGGCCTCGGAGGCGGGAGAACCAGGCCTCTCCTGGAGTTCAGGGTAGTCCACAGAGACGGGCACACGCTGTGGTGCCGCTCTACCCCTGCGCCGCTGGTCGCCAATGACGAGATCATCGGATTCAGCGCTATCGTACATGATATCACCGACCTCAAGCGCACAGAGGATGCCCTGCGGCGTTCCGAGGAGAAGTACCGCAACCTGGTCGACTACATGTACGACGGCTACCTTGTCGTCAGGGGCAGCAAGATCCTTTTCGTCAACAGGGTCGTTGCCGATGCATTGGGACAGCCCGTGGAGGGGACAACCGGGGCATCCTATCTTCAGTTCCTGACCCCCGAGAGCCTCGAGAAGTCCATGCGAATATACGAGAGAACGAAGCGAGGAGAACCTCCTCCCGAAAGTGAGCAATTCACGCTCCAAAGGGCTGACGGTACCACCCTCCCCGTGGAACTCACATTCAAGGAAATCGAGTACGAGGGCGAACGGGCGTACTCGGTGTTGGTAAGAGACATTACTGAGCGAAAGCAGGCCGAAGATGCCCTTCGCTACAGCGAAGCCCGGTTTCGCGAGCTGGCCGACCTGCTGCCGGAGGTGGTGTACGAGACCGATGGACTGGGTCGCATAACGTATGCCAACCGGCTGGCCTTCGAGACCTTCGGATACAGTCAGCGGGAGATGGAGGCCGGCCTGACAATCGCCGATATGATCGTACCACAGGAACGTTCGAGGCTGGCGGAGAATCTCCAGAGATGGTTCACCGGTGAAGAAGTCGGGCCGGTTGAATACACGGCACAGAGCAGGAGCGGCGTCGCCTTCCCCATGCTGGTACACGCCAGCCCCGTCAGGGACAGTGAAGGGAGACTGGTCGGCGCGCGGGCCGTCGCCGTCAATATCGCCGAGCGCAAGAAGCTGGAGGACGAGACAATGCGCCACGCCAGGCGAGTTGAGGCTCTCCACTCCGTTGCCCAGACAGTGAGCCAGGCGCACGACCTGCAGCCGCTTCTGGACGCTGTCCTCGTCAAGCTGCTGGAAGTCACCGAGGCCGACGCCGGGGGCATATACCTTGCAGATGCAACCGCAAGCAGACTCGTTCTCCAAGCACACGCCGGGGTGTCCAGAGAGTACGTCGCCAGTATCACGGAGCTCAACCTCGACCCACACGAAGTGGCGAGGGCTACGGGTTGGGAGGAGTCAGGCTTCGACGTCGACTCGGTGCTGGAGGAGGCCGGAAGGAATGAGATAGCCTCCGCCATAGAGCAAGAGGGGCTGCGGGCCTACATCAGCCTGCCTTTCGGGAGCAAGGGTGCACCCCTGGGGGCACTGGTGATTGCCAGTCGACAGGAGCGCCAGTTCAGTTGCGACGAATTGGACCTGGTGCGGGCCATCGGCAACGAGATAGGCGTAGGCGTGGAAAACGTCCGGTTGCTCGAGCGAACAAGGGAGCTGTCAGTCACCGATGAAATGACCGGCCTGTACAATCGCCGCTACTTCTATGAAGCGCTGGAGAAGGAGATCGACCGCACACGGCGATACGGCCGCAGCTTCTCCGTGGTAATGATAGACCTCGACGGGTTCAAGGAGTACAACGACCGGTTCGGCCATATCAACGGCGATGCTGTGTTGAAGTCGATGGCCGACACACTGAAGTCGTCCCTGAGGAAAAGCGATATGGGTTTCCGCTATGGCGGCGATGAGTTCAACATCATACTGCCGGCAACCGACGCCAAGAAGGCTGCGGACATCATCGACCGGCTAAGGTCGAGGTGGCTGCGGGTCTCCAAGTCGGAGAACCTTATTCTCGAGACCCCCCTTGGCTTCAGCGCCGGCATCGCCCAGTACCCTGAGGATGCGGGAACGGCGGATGGGCTGGTCTTCCTCGCCGACACCGCCCTGTTTAACTCCAAGAGGGAGGGGGGATACCGGTCAACGCTGGTATCGCAGATGGGCACGGTGACGCTCGGTGTCATCGATGATGCCGTGCTGGACCATGTCTACGCCCTGGCAGCCACGGTGGACGCCAAGGATCCCTATACCTACGGCCATTCCGAGAGGGTCGCCGCCACGTGCGAAGCGATTGGCGAAGAGGTCGGCCTGTCCACCGAAGAGCTTCTCAATCTGCACGCCGCGGCCCTTCTCCATGACGTGGGCAAGGTGGGCGTGCCTGATTCCATACTGACGAAACCGGGACCGCTGACCAGCGGCGAGAGAGACACCGTCGAGAGGCACGCAACTGAGGGGGCCAGGATTGTCGGCCACATGAGAGAGCTGGCGGCGCTGGTGCCCATAGTACGACATCACCATGAATGGTACGACGGCACGGGTTATCCCGACGCACTCAAGGGTGAGGACATACCCCTTGGTGCACGAATCGTCGCCATAGCCGACGCCTATGACACCATGACCACGGTGCGGCCGTACCGTAGCAAGGTGTCCCAGGCGCAGGCCCTGGCGGAGCTGCGACGGTGCGCCGGCACCCAGTTTGACCCGGACCTGGTTGCGGCGTTCCACCGGGCCATTGTGGAACGGGGAAGAAGACTGGCCCAAGTGCGAGGTTGAGGAATGATGCAGAGCACACGCTTGTTCGGAACCAGCGGCATAAGAGGCGTGGTAAACCAGGACCTGACCGTGGAGCTGTGTCAGGCCGTGGGTCATGCTATCGGCGCGACTCTGGCTACGCGGTCCCGAGTATGCGTTGCCACCGACACCCGGACGACCCGCGAAATCATCAAGAACACGGTAACGCTGAGCTTGCTCTCTTCGGGCATCGACGTGACCGACCTGGGCATACTCCCGACCCCAGCCCTGGCCCTGCTGACCCGGGAGATGGGATTCGACACCGGGATCATGATAACCGCCTCGCACAATCCCCCGGAGTACAACGGCGTGAAGCTCTTCAACAGTAACGCAATGGGGTACAGCCACTGCCAGGAAGCAGAGCTTGAGCAGATGATACGACAACGCACCATCAAGGTGAGCTATCCCGGCACGCTCATCGACGGGCGACAGTGCCGCGAGACCTACTTCCGTTTCGTACGTGACAGGTTCTCTCGATACAACCTGGACCGCCATACGAGAGTCGTCGTTGACCCCGGAAACGGCGCTGCCGCCGGCTTCGCCACCGACCTCTTCTCCACCATGGGGCTGACAGTCCTGCCGATAAACGACGAGCCTGACGGCCTCTTCCCGGGGAGGAACCCCGAGCCCAAAGAAGATACGCTTCAAGGCACCATCGACTTCCTGAGGGAGAGAAAGGCGGACCTCGCCGTCTGCTTCGATGGAGATGCCGACCGTGTCGTTTTCTGCGACGCGGAAGGCTTCCTCGGATTCAACGAGGTGGTTGCCTACCTGTCGCGCCTGGCAGTCAAGGAGACCGGCAAGAAGAGAGTCGCCACCACTGTGGAGACGGGCCGGCTTGTCGACATGGCGGTGGCTGGCCTGGGGGCAGAGGTCGTGCGGGGCATGGTGGGTGATGTCGACGTTGCCTATCTGGCCAAGGACATCGACGCTGCTATCGGAGTGGAGGCGGTCGGCGTGTACGTGATACCGCAAGCTGGCTACTATCCCGACAGCCTCATTGCCACACTCACACTGCTGCGCCATGTGCGCCGGCCCCAGGAGATCAGAGAGTTCTTTGGTGGCATGCCGCGACTCTTCTTCGAGAAAAGCAAGATACAGTGCCCGGAAGACCTCAAGGAGAGGGTCATGGTGGAGGTGAGGAAGAGGGCATATCTCTTCGGCGCCAGCAGCATGAACATCCTTGACGGCCTCAGACTTGAGTACGACGACGCATGGATGCTGATCAGAGCCAGCGGGACCGAGCCCGCCATCAGGGTCATCGCGGAGTCTGCGTCGCGGTCGAGGACAGTGAGACTCATCGCCCAGGGAGCTGAGGCCATTCACTCATGTCTGGCGAGGTTCGAGCTATGAAGGTGGTCTTTCTCTGCGGCGGCATCGGGAAGCGTATGTTCCCCATAACTGAAGACAAGTTCCTGCTGACCTTCCTGGGCAAGACCCTGCTGGAACACCAGATCGAGAAGGCCGGCAGGGCTGGCCTCACCGACATCGTCATAGTCGCCGGACCCAACAACATCAACCGGATAGGTGAGATCGTTCACACGATTCCCGGGATCAGGACCGAACTGGCGCTGCAGCTCAAGCCGACGGGAATCGCCGCCGCCGTGAGAAGCGCCGAGCGCTTCCTCAATCAGGAAGTCATTGTGGTCAATCCCAATGACGTCTTCGAATGCTCTGCCTATGAGAGCATCTTGCAGGCTGCCCGTGAGGGCTGCGCCCTGTCGTATCTGTTGGGCCACGAAGTGAGGGACTACTTCCCTGGCGGATACCTCATGGTGGGTGAGAACTCCGAACTCAAGGCGATCGTTGAGAAGCCGGGGCGCGGCATGGAGCCGAGCAACCTGGTCAACGTTATGGTCCATCTTCACACCGACCCGCGGCAGGTCTTGAAGCACGCGGACGCTATCCAGAGCCGCAGAGACGACACCTATGAGCTGGCCCTCGATGCGATGGCAAGAGGCAACGGCAGAATCAAGGTTGTCCCCTACACCGGCTTCTGGACGGCGATAAAGTACCCGTGGCACATCTTCGGCGTTGTACGCAGACTCATGGACGAAAGCCAGGGGTACGTTTCGCCAACGGCCAGAATCTCGGACAGGGCCACGGTCGAGGGCAAGGTCATAATAGAGGACAACGTCAGGGTCTATGAGGACGCCGTTATACGAGGCCCGGCCTATATAGGGCACAACTCCGTTATCGGCAATTGCTGCCTCATTCGAGACTACAGTCATATCGGGGCCAACTGCGTGGTGGGATACGGCACCGAAGTGAAGAACTCCTACGTCGGAGACGGGTGCTGGCTCCACATGAGCTATGTGGGTGATTCCATCGTAGCTGAGGGATGCTCCTTTGGCGCCGGGACTACCCTGGCCAATTTCCGTTTCGACGAAAGGAGCGTCATTGTCAGAGTGGGAGAGGAATACGTGGACACGGGCCTCAACAAGCTCGGAGCCATAGTTGGAAGCAAGAGCAGAACCGGGATAAACACCAGTGTCCTGCCCGGGATCAGGATCGGCCCCAACTCCGTGGTCGGCCCGCATGTATGCCTCACCGAGGACCTGGCACCGGAAAAGGTCGCGGTCACCGAGTCGAGGTACCGGGTCGTTCCCAACAGGCTGGACACGAGTGCAGGACGGAACGCAGAAGCAGGAGACTGGGCGAGGTAGTCGAAATGTGCGGAGTTGTTGGATTCGTCGGTGAGAATGAGGCTGCGCCCATGGTCCTCACTGCTCTCAAGAACCTGGAGTACCGGGGCTACGATTCGGCAGGGATGGCCACTATCAGCAACAGCCATATCTCCTTCGGTAAGGACATAGGGAAGCTTGCCGAAGTGGAACGCAAACAGGGCCTGGACAGACTGGAAGGGCCCGTCGGCATCGGCCACGTACGTTGGGCAACCCACGGTGGTGTTACAGCGGTCAACGCCCACCCACATTTCGATTGCCTCCAGCGCGTGGCCGTGGTGCACAACGGGATTATCGAGAACCACGAGCAACTGCGGCGCCGCCTCAGTCATAGTCACACCCTGGTGTCTGAAACCGACACCGAAGTCATTCCCCATCTCATCGCCGAGCATCTGGACCAAGGGGCTTCTCTCCAGGAGGCCGTGCGCAGAACCGTTAAGGAATTGCGTGGGTCGTATTCCATTCTGGCCATCTCGCCAAAGGAGCCTGACAAGATAGTCGCCGCCCGCAAGGACAGCCCCATGGTGGTGGGTATAGGCGACAAGGGCAACTTCATTGCCAGCGACGCCCTCTGCTTTCGCAATGCAACCAATCGAGTTCTCTTCATCGAGGATGGCGAGGTGGTGACGGTGACGCGAGACAGGGTCACCATCCTGGACGGCGAGGGCACGGAGCGTGTTCGCGAGCCACAGGAGATCGACTGGAAGTGGGACGAGGCGACGAAACAGGGCTACGACTACTTCATGCACAAGGAGATCATGGAGCAACCGCAGGCGGTGCGCACCGCCTTGATGCAGGACAGGCACCTCATTCTCGAGATGGCCATGGACATTCTGAGGGCGAGGTCGGTGGTGCTGACCGGGTGCGGTACCTCACGCCACGCTGCGCTTGTGGGTCGATACCTGTTCTCCAAGATCGGCGGCAAGATGAGCGACGTTATCATGGGCTCCGAGTTCCACCATTTCTCAGATTCCGTTGACAAGAACACCGTGGTCGTAGCCGTATCGCAGAGCGGCGAGACCGCCGATATCCTCGGGGGCGTCAAGAAGGCCAAGGAGAACGGAGCCACCGTCTTCGCACTGGTCAACACGGTGGGCTCCTCGCTGGCCAGGATAAGCGACAGGGTCGTCTACCTGAACTGCGGGCCGGAGATAGGAGTGGCTGCCAGCAAGTCGTTCGTCAGTCAACTGGTCATCTTCTATCTGCTCTCCTTCGCCATGATGAACCGGCTTCGCGAAGGTGTCCGTACCATAAGGGCGGTCTCTCCACTCATCGAGAAGAACTTCAACCACAACGGGGACTCACTGGAGAAGCTGTCCGAGTCCCTCAAAGACAAGAACCAGTTCTACTACATCGCCCGGGGCATCAACTTCGCTATAGCAGCGGAGGCTGCACTGAAGCTCAAAGAGATCGCCTACGTCTATGCCGAGGGCATGCCTGCTGGCGAACTGAAGCACGGTAGTCTGGCACTGATCGAGGAGGGGACCCCGGTCATGGCGATATGCCCCGCCGACTACACATTCGAGGAGACCATGGCCAACGTGGCCGAAGCCAAGGCACGTGGAGCCTTTGTAATAGGCGTTTCCGACCGGCGGCAGGAGCTGTTTGACAGGTGGATCAGGATTCCACCAGTCGGCGAGGCTCTGTACCCGTTGGTGAGCATTGTGCCTTTGCAGCTATTCGCCTATCACTCCGCCATCGCGCGGGGCCTGGACCCCGACAAGCCCCGGAACCTGGCCAAATCGGTGACCGTGAAGTAGCGCTGCCGCTACCCGACACAGGCGATCCCACGAGAAAGAAGCTGGACGGACTGCGAGGAAAGCAAAATGGCAACAGTAGAGCGTGAGAGGCCTTCAATGGCCAAAACAGATAAATGGTGTCACCCGACCGACGCTTTTCATTTCAGCCCTTTGATGCTGAGCATCGTAATCCCCGCCAAAGACGAGGCGCGGTCCCTGGCCGGCGTCATAGACAGAGTGAAGGAGACCCTCTCCCGCTATCCCCACGAGATACTGGTGGTGGACGACGGGTCT
>Ga0180434_10001616_pt1 | contig 31770 bp, 27 predicted proteins | sample SS_ome_7_FD_132453 | JGI IMG/M metagenome (GOLD analysis project Ga0180434, IMG submission 132453) | Hypersaline lake sediment archaeal communities from the Salton Sea, California, USA - SS_1_D_2 metaG | ecosystem: Environmental > Aquatic > Non-marine Saline and Alkaline > Hypersaline >... | reverse complement strand
GAACCGATCTGGAGGGAAGAGCGGACGGGTTCGGTCCGGGACATTGAGCAGTTCGTGCTGGTAGAGGAATAACCCCTACGGGATGGGGAAGGCAGGTTTTGCGCTCGTTCGACACCTGAAGCCGGAACACATCTACCTCCGTTGTCCTCTCGAGACAAAGGATGGGGTTCTGGACTGGCTCTCCATGGTCGTTGCGGAGAGCGGTATCGGTATCGCGCAGGAGACACTTCGGGAGAACCTCTTCGAGCGCGAACAGACGATGAGCACCGGGATCGGCAACGCCGTCGGGGTGCCCCACACCCTCGTGGAAGGCATCAAAGGCCTTCACGCATATGTGATTACGCTCGAACGGCCGATACCCTTCGACGCCGTGGACGGCAAACCGGTCATGGTCGTTATCGGGCTCTTCGGCGATCCGGAGACCCCCAACCTTTCCCTCGGCGCGCTGGCCACCCTCGGGCGCATCCTGAGGGATGAGCAGTTCATTCGGTCCCTGTGGAAGGCCCGCACGAAGGAAGAGGCCTTTCGGCTCCTTTCCGACAAAGAAGAGAAGAAGGAGTCGTAGGCACCATGTGGCTTCTTGTCTACATCTTGAATGGAGACAAGTACCTGACAGAGGTTCTCGAAGAGCTTCTGGAGATCGGCGTGACCGGGGCATCCATTCTCGATTCTGTGGGCATGCTGCATTTCTTGAGCCAGGAGATTCCCATCTTCGCCGGCTTCCGGTCCATTCTGAAAGGGACGAAGCCTTACAACAAGATCATCATCTCGGTCATAAGAGACGAACAGCTTCTCGAGCAGGCCCTGGCAACGATCGACCGGACCGTAGGCGGGATCGAGAACGGCAAGAGGGGGATTCTCTTCTCGCTGCCCCTGAAGCATCTCATCGTCCCGGGGACAAAGCCTCTGCCGGATTGAGGGGCCTTCTCCGCCGCAGCGACAAAGTCTCCAGGGAGCATCGGCCTTGAAGACCATTGCAGCCATCCTTCTTCTCGCCGTCCTCGCACTCGCGGGTCACCGCAAGAGCTTCGTAAGGGTTCTTCCCTCCCGGGCCGGAAGCTTCTTCTTCCTCACCGGCACGGAGTTTCTCCTGGTCGGCTACCTGTTGGGAGATTCTTTTCTCGGAATCCTGGATGCCTCCACCCTCGACCGGGTCCGTCCCTTCCTGATTGTCGGGCTCGGGTGGATCGGGCTTCTCGCGGGAATCCAGCTCGAGTGGAAGGCCCTCGGGACCTTTGGCCGTGTCAGCTACCTCTGGATCCTTCTCTACGGATGTTGTGTCCTCTCGCTTGTCTCGGCCGGTCTCTACGGCCTGTTTCGCCATTGGTTTCCGGCTGACCCACAACTTCACCTGACCGTGGCGGTGCTCGCAGTGACGGCCCTTTGTACGGCCCAGGCTTCGATCGCCCTCTGGATGCAACACGTCTCGAAGCAGAAGCGTCCCCTGGGTATCATGCTGCAGTTTGTCTCCAGCGCCAACGACGTGATCGCCATCGTTCTCTTCGGTCTCCTCGTGGGATTTTACCAGCCCGCTCAAGGGGGGATCGGGGCCCCTCTTTTCCCCCTGCAGAAGTTTGTCGTCTGTCTCCTGCTCGGGGTCCTGATGGGGCTTCTCCTCCTCATGCTCTTCCGTACGCGGCTTGGGGAGGTGGACAAGATCCTGATCGTCATCGGGCTTGTGCTCTTTGGCGGCGGCATGGCCTACCTGCTCGGGATTTCCCCGCTGCTGCTGCACCTCGTGGCGGGCATGATACTGGCAAATCTCAGCCTGAAGAGTGAAGAAACCTACCGGCTTCTGCTGCGTATTGAAAGGCCTCTCTATTTGATCTTCCTGATGATCGCGGGCGCGTACCTTCACATCGGCAGCCCCCTCGTCCTCCTCCTTGCGGTGGCCTATGCCCTGATTCGTGCCCTTTCGCACGGCCTGGCGGGGGGGGTGTTTCTGCGGCGGGTCTTCCCGAAAGCAGAGATTCCGCCGACCCGTACGATGGGCTGGGGCCTGCTGTCTCAGGCGGGCCTCGGGGTGGCACTGGCGGTGCACTTTCATCTCTGGATAGCAGATCCCTCGTCCCTGCCCATTCTGAACGTGACCTTTTCCGTGCTGCTCCTTGCCATCTTGCTAAACGAGTTGATCAGTCCTCTCGGGCTGGCATACGTTACGAAAGAGAAATGACCCATCTGTTCGTTCTCGTCGTTCTGGTTCTGCTCCAGGGGGTCCTTCTGAAGGGATTTCCCCAGGCCTTCTCCCTCGTGGAGGTCCAGCTTACCCTGAACTTCGGCTTCCTCCTGCTCGCCGCCTACCTGTTCGGCGAGTGGACCGCCAGGATCCGCCTGCCCAAGCTCACGGGCTATCTTTTCGCCGGCATTCTCCTCGGGCCGGACGTGCTGGGATACTTTTCGCGCGAATCGCTGGTGTCCCTGGCCTTCATCGACGAGCTCGCGCTGGCGTTCATCGCCCTGTCGGCAGGTCTGGAGCTCCGGATGCAGGATCTCCGGAAACAATGGCGGGTCTTGTCCGGCCTGATCGTGGGAATCCCGGTGACGGTCTTCTGCACGATCTTCTCGTTTCTCTATTTCGCCCTTCCCCGACTCGGGCTCCTGCCGGCCTTGCCGCCGGCACAGAGGTGGATTCTGGCGGCCCTGCTCGGCACCCTGGCGATTGCCCGTTCCCCTTCGTCGACCCTGGCCGTGATCAAGGAGTGCAAGGCGAGAGGAGAGTTCTCCGAGTCCGTCCTGTGTGTGACGGTGGTGATGGACATCCTCGTAATCATACTTTTTTCGCTGTTTCTCGCCTTGGCGGGCGCAACCAGTGCAGAGGCCGTCACACATGTGGATGACCTGTGGGTCAAGATACCTGCGGAGCTTCTGCTCTCTCTTCTGCTCGGCTTCTTCCTGGCCTGGTTCATGAGCGTCTACGTCAGGTACATCCAGACGGAAGGCATCTTCTTCCTGCTGTGCGTCGCGTTTGTCGTCACGAGGCTTACGCAGGCCCTGGCCGGCACCTCGGAGGGCGTCATCGGGTTCTCCCTTCACCTGGAGCCTCTCCTGATCTGCATGAGTGCCGGGTTCTTTCTCCAGAATCTGTTCAAGAAGGGCGCGTTCTACGAGACAACGATCGATCAATCCTTCCTGCCGATCTTCGTTGTCTTCTTCGCCCTGGCCGGCACGGGCCTGAGCCTCGAGGCTCTCGGGTCCATGTGGCAGTGGGCGATGCTCTATGCCGGCATTCGGATTCTGGGCGTGTTCCTCGCTTGCCACGGCACCATGAGGGTTCTCGGGGCTCCGTTCAGAAGGGGAAATCTCTACGGAATGAGCTTCATTACTCAGGCAGGCGTCTCGATCGGCCTTGCCGGATTGATTCCTCGAAGGTATCCGGAGGGGGGCGAAATCCTGTTCACCCTGTTGCTCGCCGTCATTGTTATCAACCAGATCGTCGGCCCCATCGCCTTCAAGCTTGCCCTCGTGCAGAGTGGGGAGGCGAAGGGGGTTGCGCAGAAGCCGGTCGGAAGGTCCGTCCGAGCCTAGCCCCGGCACACCATGATCCGTAGAAGAGGGAGGAGAACCGTGGAGAAGAAGGCCCAAGAGAAAGGGTTGATCATACTCTTGAAATTCGGGGGATGGTTCGAAATGGGTCTCGCCGTGATGTTCTTTTTCGCGGGGTACATAACCGACTACCTGCTGCTGCCGGGAGGGCTTCCCCTGTTCTACCAGCTTGCAGCCGTGGAGTTGATGATCCTGGGTTTTCTCCTCCTGTATTCTGCCAGGGACATCGATCGGTATCTCGTCATCATACTCGGGTCTTGTGTGCTTCGATTTGCCATGGCTCTGGGGCCGGAACCCTACGCGGTGGTCACGCTCTGGCCCAACCTCTTCGCCGTTTCTCTCATTCCGGCCATGGCCTACGATATTATTTCCGCAACCCTTATCCTCTTCCTGCTCTTCCAGCTCGGATATCTAGGGAAAAAGAAGCTTTCAAGGAGTTGACTTTGAAACGGATTCTTGTGACCTCCGCGGGTGGCGGGGCGTCGAACAACCTCATGAAGGGACTGCAAGGATGCAGTCTTCCGGTCTTTCTCGTCGGTACGAGCATCGACCCCTACTACCTCGCCCGGTCCCGGGCGGACCGTAACTACCTGATTCCCCGCGTCGATTCCGGAGAAGCCTACCTCGAGACCCTCGAGCGGATCGTCGGCGAGGAGGCGATCGATCTGATCATTCCCAACAACGATCTCGAGGTGCCGGCGGTGTCCGCGGCGCGGGACCGCCTCGGAGCGCGTACGTATCTGCCCGCACACGAAACGATCGAACTCTGTCAGGACAAGCTGGCCCTGACCCGGCATCTGGCGGCGCAGGGGATTCGTGTCCCTGGGACCTACCCGATCGGAGACCCGGACCCGGCATCGGAGATCTTTGCGCGTTTCGGCCACCCGGATCGCCTCTGGTGCCGGATGCGCCGAGGCGGCGGATCGAAAGGCTCCCTTCCCGTCAAGAACCCGGACCAGGTGGACTTCTGGGTGAACTACTGGACAGAGATGCGCGGCGTGCCGGAGGGAATGTTCGTGCTCTGCGAATGCCTTCCGGGCCGGGACTACGCGGTGCAGAGCCTCTGGCACGAGGGAGAGCTCGTTCAGGCCAAGGCCTGCGAACGCCTCGACTACCTCTTTGGCGGCATCATGCCCAGCGGCTCCAGCTCCACACCCCGTGTTGCGCGCACCCTCGACGATCCGAGGATCAACGACTTGTGTGTGGCGACCGTGCGTGCCGTCGACCCTCGAGCGACGGGCCTCTTCTGTATCGATCTCAAGGAGGACCGGGAAGGCGTTCCTTGTGTTACCGAGATCAACATCGGCCGGTTCTTCATGATCACCCCCCTGTTCAATACCGTTGGGCGCCACAACATGGCGGAACTGTACCTGCGCCTCGCCCTTGGCGAGCTTCCGGAAATCGCTCCCCAGGAGCGATTCGGGGATATCGGCTCCGAAGAGACCTATCTGGTACGAGAAGTCGACAACGAGCCGGAGGTGTTCACGGCGGATGAGATTCGGTCGAGGTATCGGGATTGGACGTTGTCCAGTTAGTACCACGGCCTGCAATGCAGGTATGGCTTTCGGGTATTAGGTGTTAGGTATTAGCCCACCCCTCCCCACCATGGAGCGCATTCTGTCGGTGGGGTGGCTGGGAGCTAATACCTAATACCTAACTGCTAATACCCATCTTCCCACACGTCCATCCTCTCGACACCCCTGCCCATTGGGGCTATGATGGCGCTTGTCGCAAACGGGGACAATGGCTGACACCATGACGAGAGAAGAAAAGAACGAGTGGCACTGGCACTGGCTCTGGCCCTGGGCGTTGGGGGTGTTGGTGCTGCTCACCCTGGCGATCCGCTATGCAGAGCCCGTGCGGGACGGGGATCTCTGGTGGCAGATGGCTTACGGCCGCTACCTGATCGAGCACCGAACCCTCGTAACGGACCACTCCGCCTTTACCTGGACGCCGACCGAGAACTCGAGGACCTACTGCGCATGGCTTGCGGAGATCTTCTTGTATCTTCTCCACGCTGCGGGAAACCTTCCGGTACTGTTTGCCTTTCGCTACGCGTGCCTCTTGCTCTTCGTCCTTGCGGTGTGGTGCCAGGCCCGCCGCCTGGGTGTGGCCCGTCATCCCCTGACCTGGTTGATTTGTCTTCTCGGCGTGCTCATGTCGCAGAACGCGGCCTACATCAAGCCCGAGATCTTCTCCTACGTATACATGACATGGACCGTGCTCGTCTGGTTGCGGATCAAGTCCGACGGCGAGAAGGCTCGTCGTGCCTGCTATCTTCTTCCCGTGCTGATGCTTCTCTGGGTAAACAGCCACGGCGGGTTCATCTTCGGCGCGGTTTTCTTGCTGGTCATGGGCATCGGCGAGGGGTTGAATGTCCTTCTGTCTCCTGAAGAATCCCTCTCCCCCGGGGTGCGGCGACATTTCCTCTTGGCCCTGTTCCTGAGCAGTCTGAGCCTTTTTGCGACTCCGTACGGTTGGCGGTATCCGGGGTATCTCCTGTCCTCCTTGCTCTCCGCGAGCGAGAGCTACTTCGGGGCCATCGAGGCCTACTTGTCCGTCCTCGACCCCCGGGCGTCGCACTTTCATTACATGAGTTATCTGGCCCTGGCCGCCTCGATCCTGCTGGTTCTTATGGCGGGCAAGCTGAAGCGTCTGCGTCCGGACTGGGCCATCCTCTTGTCCAATCTCGCCTTTGCCCTTCTGTTTACACGGTTCCTGAGGGTCACCTACTACTGGGCCCCGGTCTTTTCGCTGAGTGCGGTCCATCTCCTGGCCGGCAAGGCCCCCTGGCTCTGGCCGAAGAGGCGCGCCCTCGCCTTGGGGCTGGGCAGTGCGATTGCCCTTGCGAGTGTCTTCCTGGGGGCCAGGGCCGGCTTTGACGCCGTGTGCAAGCCTTACGGGCCGAGGTGGTTCGGCTTCGGTGTCTCCTCCCAGAGCCCTGTGGAAGAGGCGGATTTCATCCGGGACCACCTTTCCGCCTATCGGCTGGGAAACGACTACACCAGTGGGGGCTACCTTCTGTGGGCACTCTGGCCGGACACGAAGGTCATGATCGATCCCCGCCAGTTCCCTTTCAAGGCGTGGCTCGGTCGGTACGGGGCCTTTCATGCAGGTCGAGACGTCCGGGGCTTCTTGCGTGACTTTCCCTTTGAGGTGTGCTGCGTTCGCTTCGAATGCCGCGAGCTGGTTGCGTGGTTTCTGCGCGCACCGGACTGGAAGATCGCTTTCTACGGCCCCTCGGCCGCCGTCTTTGCCAGAAGGGATATTCCCCTCCCGGCAGGGGGCCCGCGGGTAGGGCAGGGCATTGAAGAAATCAAGAACATTATCCAGGGCCTGTTCGTCTTCGACTTTGCAGCGAGGATCGGGGATTGGGGCAGTGCCCGCAAGGTGCTGGCCGGCATGAAAGAACGTTTCAAATGCCCGAATCACCGGGACAAGGTTCAGGACGCATCCGATTGGCTGGACAAGAGGCTCGGCTTTCTTGACAGGGAGGTTCCGGAACGTGGGCAGACGGGCTGATGGGAAAGCGTGTGGCGATCGTTCAATCCTGCTATATCCCCTGGAAGGGGTATTTTGACCTCATCAATGGGGTGGACGAGTTCATCCTCTATGACGATGTTCAGTACACGCGGGCCAGTTGGCGGAATCGAAACCGGGTCAAGACGCCCAACGGTGCCGCCTGGTTGACCATTCCCGTGAAGATGAAAGGCCGGTACCGTCAGGAGATCCGGGACGTTGTGGTGAGCGACCAGAAATGGCCGGATAGACACTGGAAGACCCTTTGCCGCAACTATGCGAGGGCCCCGTACTTTGAAACCGCACGTTCCGCTTTTCAAGACCTGTACGCGGAATGTGAGCAAGAAACACATTTGAGCCGTATCAACTTTCGGTTCCTCCGGGCCATTGCCGACATGCTCGGCATAAAAACACGGCTCGCCTGGTCCATGGACTATGGGCCCGTGGTGGAAGGACGAACCGAGCGACTGGTCCATCTGTGTTCGCAGGCCGGAGCCAACGAGTACCTTTCCGGCCCCGCGGCGAGGGCCTACCTGGACGAGAGCCTGTTTCACAAGCAGGGGATTCGCGTGCGATGGATGGACTACGAGGGGTATCCGGAATATGATCAGCTGTTCTCCCCGCCCTTCATCCATGAGGTGAGCATCATCGATCTGATCCTGAACCAGGGGGTTGAGGGGACAAAGGCTTGCATGTTGAGCTTTCCATCCGCTCAGAGGACCCGACAAGGAGATGCTCTGCCATGAAGCAAGATCTGATCATCAACTTCACGCCCACCGGCATGATCCCGACGAAGAAGACCACGCCCCGGGTGCCGGTCTCACCCGGAGAAGTGGTCGAGCAGGTGCTCGAGGTCTCCGGGATCGGGGTGAACATGGTGCATCTTCATGCCCGGGAGCCGGAAACAGGCCTGCCCACCTACAAGAAGGAGCTATACGCCGAGATCATCCGTGGTATTCGTGCGAAGAACAAGGACCTGGTGATCGCTGTCTCGACGAGCGGCAGGGACTTCTTCGAGTTCGAGAAGCGCTCCGAGGTCCTGGACCTGGAGGGCGAGTTGAAGCCGGATTTCGGGAGTCTGACGCTCAGTTCGCTCAACTTCAACAAACAAGCGAGCGTAAACAGCCCCGAGATGATTCAGGCCCTGGCCAGAAAGATGATGGAAAAGGGCATCCGGCCGGAGTTGGAGGTGTTCGATCTCGGGATGATCAACTATGCGAAGTACTTGATCAAGAAAGGACAGGTCGAGCCGCCCTACTATTTCAACCTGATCCTGGGGAACATCGCATGCGCTCAGGCAAACATGCTGTCTCTCGGCCTTATGATCAACGAGCTTCCGGAAGGCGCGATCTGGTCCGTTGGGGGTGTGGGAGATTCACAGCTCCCCATGAACGCCATGGCCCTTGTTGCGGGTGGCGGCGTGAGGGTGGGGCTCGAAGACAACATATGGTACGATGAAAAACGAACGCGACTGGCCTCCAACCGGGACCTTGTCGAACGGGTCATCCACATCGCGACCGCCATGGGGAGGCAGCCCTATCCGCAAAGAGCAGCAAGAGAACGCTTGGGGTTGGAATCGTGAAGGAAGATCTGTACGCAATCGTTGTTCCGGTCTACAAGAGTGAGCGGTCCTTGCGCGAACTCTATGAACGCACCGCTAGGGTCTTTGAAGGCATTCCAGGCGATTTCGAGCTGATCCTGGTGGAGGATGGAGGCGGGGACAACAGCTGGGAAGTCATGAAATCGCTTCGTGAGACGGACAAGAGGGTAAAGGTCGTCAGGCTCACGAGGAACTTCGGGCAGCACAATGCCCTCATGTGCGGGTTTTCCTTCTCTTCGGGAGATTATGTCGTCACCATCGACGACGACCTGCAGAACCCGCCCGAAGAGATTCCAAAATTGATCGGGGAAATCCACCGCACAGGGCTCGACATGGTCTGCGGAACACCGGAGGCAAGGAAGCAGTCCTGGGTGAGAAATGCGGGGAGCCTTGCGTACCGCTGGCTCGTTTCGCGTATCTTCAGGCGTGCTCCGATTCTCCAAATGAGCAACTTCCGGATCATACGAAAAGGCGTCATCGACAACATCCTTCACATGCGTACCCCGAACCCGGCAGTGGGCCTGTTGATCCTGAACATAACGGACAGAATTGGAGGCGTCACCGTCGAGCACCTGCCCCGTGAGCACGGAAGAACGACCTACACGGCAGGGAAGCTCATCCGCCATTTCTTCAGCGGCATTCTGTACCACAGCACCCTCCCTCTGAAGGCGGTGTTCTGCATGGGACTCCTGAGCATGTTCATGGCCTTCGCCCTGGGCGGATACTACCTGGCGCTCTTCTTCATGGGACGAATCGGGGTGCCCGGCTGGATGACCCTTGTCCTGCTCGTCCTGTTCTCCTCGGGCGCCATCATGTTTTCGCTCGGCATTATCGGAGAGTACCTTCTGCGTATCACGCAGGAGGTGTACCATGCACCGCAGTATCTGATCCGAGACAAAGATGTATAGCAGGCCGTCCAGAAACGCCCATCTGCGGCGTTGCACTCACCCTGTGTCACTGCGGCGTACGGTGTACGCCTCATTCCACAGGCTTTCGTGCGCCTTGCATATGGCCATTTCTGAACGGCCTGCTAGAGTGGACGCTTAACGCCAGTTAAGGTAGGGGATTCATGCAGAGAATTGCCATGGTGGGGTCGGGTGAGCTGAGTGAGCGTTTGATCTATTACTTTGAAGACACCGGTTTCGGGAGAGTGGTCGGCATGTTCGACGACTTCGAGACCGTGGGCGAAACCAAGAACGACAGGCCCATTCTCGGCAAGACGGAGGAAATCCCGGCGGCCTTCCGGGAGGGGGCCTTCGACGCTGTGGCGATCGCCGTCGGATACCACCACAGGCGGTTTCGCAAGGAGATCTATGGAACCCTGAAAGGGCGAGGCGTTCCGATCGCCACCTTCGTTCATCCCAGTTCGCACGTGGAGAAGTCCGCTCGTCTGCAAGAGGGGTCGATCGTTCTGGTCGACTGCACGATCGACATGCATGTCCGGATCGGCGAAAACGTGCTCCTCTCTTCCCGGTGTTTCGTCTCTCATCATGCGAAGATAGGGAACCACACGTTTTGTGGGCCTGCTGTGAACCTTGCCGGAAATGCGGAGATCGGCGAGTGCTGTTTTCTCGGCATCAACACAACCTGTATCGATGGCGTCAGCATCGGCAGGAACGTCCTGACAGCCGCCGGAGCTGTGGTTACGAAAGACGTGCCGGACGACTCGCTGATCGCAGGTGTACCTGCCGTTGTCAAGAAGACCCTTTCTTCCGATGAGTGAGGTGACGTTGCGCGACTTCTTCTCCCTTTCCGGGCACAAAGGCTTCTTGAAGGGGTTCCTCGTCGCCGCGGTCTTCGTGCTGATCGTCATCTCCGTCGTTCCGGTACGATACGAGGCGAACGACGATTTTGGGTTGATCTCAAGACTGAGCGGACAGTGTGGGGCCGGGCCCGATCCTCTCCTTCCTACCCTGAGTGTCACTCTCGGCTGGCTTCTCCGCTGCCTTTACAGGGCCCTCCCGGATCTTCCCTGGTACGGTCTGCTCGTCTATTCCGCCGCCTTTCTGGGCATGTCCCTGATGCTCAGCGTGCTCTTCAGGACGACGCAAGGGTTGTCCATGCTCTTCTCTCTGCCTCTGCTTGGCCTCCTCTTCTTTCATGTCTTCTCCTTTGCCAGCTTCACGTCCGCTTCGCTCCTGCTCCAGCTCGGGGTTCTGCTGTGCCTGATGGAATGGGTCGTGCGGGACGAGTGTCCTGCGAGGAACGAGAGACTTTATGCATGCGTGCTGGCGTTCGGGTTCCTGCTCGGTTTCCTCCTGCGGTGGCGGATGGTTCTGTACACGACGGCGTTCGGCCTGCCGATCCTCTTCTTCCTGAAGCGACGCCAGCTTGTAAGGGCGATTCCGTTTCTGGCCCTTGTGGCGCTTGCCATGATCGGTGACAGGGCGCTCTTTCATCTCATGAGCACGGACGAACACAAGGCATACATGCAGTACAACCGCCTGCGGGCCCGGTTCCACGACACGGCGTGGGGAGACCACCACGGGGATTCGACCCGGGAGGCCTTGAGGAAGGCCGGGTGGTCCCGGGAAGACTACGGCTTCTACAAGTCATGGATCCTTTACGACAACAGGCGGTTTAACACCGAGACCCTGCGAGCATTCCTGAGGGAGAATGAACCGAAAGAGGCGGATTCCTTCGTCATCGGTCGGTGGAAGAGGCTCCGGCGGCAGTTTCACACAGGGAATCACTACGCCCTCGCTCTCGCCTTTGCGATCCTGTCGATCCTGGTGTGTCGGCTCGAGGATTTCTTGCGCTCTTCGGGAAAGAGCAAAGCGAGGATCCTCCTCGCGGTGACGATCGTCGCTTCCGGGGTTTTGTATGTCATGGGCTACCGGTTCGTGCCGCGCGTCTTCGTTCCTCTCTACGCCTACTTCTTCGGAGTATGCTTCCTGTTGTTTCATTGGACGGGGAACGTATCGTCGGACGCGCGAAGCCGGCCCGTTCGGAAGACCGTGATGCTCCTTTCTGCCATCGTCTTCTGTGCGCTCACATGGTGGCAGGCGGTTGTGCAGGGGGAGATGGGCTACCGGATCCTGGATCGATCCAGCCAGGAAAAGGAGTATATTCAGAAGGTGCTGTCTGCGGTCGGCAGCAGCCATGCCGTTCCTGACCCGCTTCTCGTATTGATGAACCCCATGAGCGGGCTGGGTGCGGAGTATGTCCATCCCTTGAAAGAGCTCTCCGATTTCACGGACATGGAGATATTCCCTGCCGGATGGAGCGTGAACTCTCCGGCGTACGCCTCCCTCTTGCAGGAGATGGGCCTCGAGGACGGTTGGGGCTTTCTCGCGTGGATGCTCGACAATCCGAAGGCCCTTCTGGTAATGATCTCGAGGAGCGGGGTCGAGACGTGGCGCTGGAAGGCCTTGTGGGAATCCTATTTCCAGCGGCGGGTTGCGCCGAACAGGCGACCACGACTCGTGCCTGTTCACGATTTCAGGAATGCAAAGGGTGCGGGTCTCGTCTTCTTCTCCATGAGATCTGCGAACTGACGAACACCGAATCGCTTCCCCTCATCCCGCGGGAAGAGACGGGAGGACAGCCTGGACAAGGACGAACCGAGAATCCCCTTCAACAAGCCGTTCATCGCCGGCAAGGAGCTGCACTATATCGCGCAGGCGGTCATGGTGTCCTCTCACCTCTCCGGGGACGGCCCCTTTACGAAGCGGTGCCACGCATGGTTGGAGCAGACCCTGGGGTGTGCCAGGGCCTTCCTGACCCATTCGTGTACGGCCGCACTCGAGATGGCCGCAATCCTCTGTGACGTCCAGCCAGGCGACGAAGTGATCGTGCCTTCTTTCACCTTCGTTTCCACGGCCAACGCCTTCGTGTTGCGTGGGGCCTGCCCCGTCTTCGTGGACATCCGGACCGACACCCTCAACATGGACGAACAGCAGATCGAGAAGGCGATCACGCCGAAGACGAGGGCCATCGTGCCCATGCACTACGCGGGCGGACCCTGTGCCATGGATGTGATCATGGGGGTCGCGGACCGGAACGGGTTGTGGGTGATCGAGGATGCGGCACAGGCGCTGCTCTCGACCTACCAGGGTCGATGCCTCGGCACCATTGGGCACCTGGGCTGCCTGAGCTTTCACGAGACGAAGAACATCATCAGCGGCGAGGGCGGGGCTCTGCTCGTGAATGATGCCGCGCTTGCCGAGAAGGCGGAGGTGATCCGGGAGAAAGGCACGAACCGAAACCGGTTCTTTGCGGGCGAAGTGGACCACTACACCTGGGTGGATATCGGATCCTCCTTCCTGCCCAGCGAAATGGTGGGGGCCTTTCTGTTCGCCCAGCTCGAGCAGGCGGAAAAGATCATCACCGCCAGGCGCCGCATCTTTGACCTCTACCACCGCTCCCTGCGTCCCTTGGAGGAGGCGGGGTTCGTTCGTCTCCCCTCGGTTGAAAACGCGAGCGTATCCAATGGACACCTTTTCTACCTGATCGTCCGCACCACGGAGGAGCGAACGCGGCTGATCGACCATCTCGACAAGAGAGAGATCAAAGCGGTGATTCACTATGTACCCCTCCATTCCTCACCGGCCGGGAAGAAGTACGGGCGCGCGAGCGGAGAGCTGGCCGTGACCGAAGACGTGAGCAGCCGGCTTCTGAGGTTGCCGCTCTACTACGAGATGTCGGATGAGGAGGTGAGCAGGGTGGTCGCGGCTGTGAAGGAATTCTATGAATGAGCCGCCAGAGAACCGGACAGACCTCGCCCGCCCGGAGCCTTCGCGCCCTTTGAACAAGTACACGATCGTCAAGGCCCTCGTGGCGGTCGGCCTGTTTGCCTGGCTGATCAAGAGCGGCCGACTCGACTTCAGTGCCCTCTTCTCGATCCCCCTGAGCCCTTTCCATGGCCTGGGCATGCTGGTGCTCTTCGTTGCCATGGTCCTGCAGGCCTGGCGCTGGTGGTGGCTCCTCGCGGTTCAGCGAATCGATCTTTCGTTCCCCAGGACCCTCGGCCTGGTCTGGATCGGCCGTTTCCTGGCCATGGCGCTGCCGGGCGTGGTGGGAGGGGATCTCGTGCTCGGATATTACGTGACACGCGAGGCGCCGTCGGCCAAATTGGCCGGGTTGTCCACGGTGGTGCTGGACCGGGCGATCGGTTTCTACACCGCGTTCCTGTTGGGGCTTGTCGCCGTGGTGTGGATGGCCTGCTCCGGAGAAGGGCCGGCCGGCCCCGTGCTTCAGATGGGCGCAATGATCATTCTTCTTGTCTTCGGGGCAACGCTGGTCTTCTCGGCCCTTTGGGTCGACGGGTTGCGAGGTCGGGTGCTGGGGATTGTGCCGGAACGGCTACGTGCACCACTGGAATCCGTGCTGAAGGCCTATCGTGCCCGTGGCAGGAGACTGCTGTTCTGTCTTACCCTGTCCCTGATCGTCGGCGTGATCTCCATGGGGGCGTACAGGATCGCCGGCCATGCTATCGGGACTCCCCTCGGATGGAAACAGGTCTTCATGGTCTGCCCGCTGGTCTTCGTTGCCACGGCTCTGCCGATCACCCCAAGCGGAATCGGGGTGGGAGAAACGGCCGCGTCCGTTCTGTTCGCTCAGTTCGGCGTGGAGACAGGGGCCACGATCATGCTGCTCGTGCGATTGTGGTTCTTTACGCTCCGCTTGCCTGGAGCCCTCTTCTACGTATTCCAGGGACGGCGTCCTGCTTCGCCGGATCCGTGAGGGACTGGGATTCCCGGTTTTCCTCACTTCGGCCAGTGCTTTGGCCCGGAGATGTGAAAAGGGGAATACTTCTCGAGCAGGCTGCTGACGCCCAGGCCGACCCGGTCCAGGATCGGGCTTTCGATCCCCTTCACTTCGCAGTACCGGTTCAAGGTATAATCCACTAGGGTCTTTGCAGGCGGTTTGTAGTCTGGGCGTGGGCGAAGCGTGATCGCCCTCTGCTTGTCACAGTTGAGCACACAAAGACCGCAGCCTATGCAGCGCGCAGGGTCGATGGACGCCTTCTTCTTCTTTTTGGCCCTCGGTGTCGCCTTCTGCATGGTGATTGCGTCCATGGGGCAGATCTCCGCACAGGTCCCGCAGCCGATGCACTCCTCCCGGTCGACCATGGCCTCGAAGTGGCTCTTCGCGATGATGGTCGGGATGTTGAACTGGTTGAGGAGACGCAGGGCGCCGCAGCAGCATCCACAGCAGGAGCAGACCTGAAGCGGGTTCTCCAGGTTGTCGACCAGGTTCACGAGGCCTGCGTCGGCCGCCCGCGTCTTCGCGTCCAGGAACTCCTCCTTTGACACCCTCCGGCCCATTCCCTTGTCAACGATCATGTCCGCCAGCCGTCCCATGCCCGAGCAGACGTCCTTCGGCTTGCCGCACCCCTTTCCGAGCAGATCTGCCTCATGGCGGCAGCTGCAAACGTTCACGAGGGCGAAGCTGTTGTTTCGATCCACTGTCTCCAGGAACTTGTCCGTGGAAAGGGCCATTACACTGATACCGGGCGAGTGGTCGATGGCTTGCTGTACCGGAATGATCCGGCCGAAGCGAAGGTCTTTCCCCTCCAGCTTCGGCTTGAGCCATGCAGAGTACTCTTCGTAGAAGGCCTCGAAGAGGCGGGAGAACTCCTTGTAGTAATCGCCGTACTCCCCGTTGCTCCGAATCATCTGGGCCTCGAAGATCCCCGGCGCCAGAGGCATGAAGCCGTAGACCGAGATGCCTTTCATGTTGAGCCCCGCAACCAGGAACCGGTCGGAGAGCGATTCCAGGATCGGCCTCACCTCCCGGACGGGGCGTTTCACCCTGCGCGCGACCACCCGTGCCGGAAGACCCATGAATTCGAGGGCCGAGACGATCTCTGCCTCTTCCTCCGTGTAGATGAATGCGATCAGGTCCAGGAGCGAATCGGGGATGAAGGCATCCGGCTGGTCCTTCTGGAACACGAACTTCTCGGCCACGGTTCGGTGGGCGGGTGTCACGTGCATAGGGTCCTCCCAATACGGGTTGGCTGTGTGCACTTTTTCAGGATATCCGTCCTCCCCGGGGATCGCAACCGATGGATGGGAAATGGACCGGAATTGGAGTATAAAGGAAATCAGAGGAGAAGAAAGAATGATCGATCCCTTCGTATTTTCCGGAATGCCCCGCATCGTGTTCGGGCCCGGGGGGTTCCGTCGTGTCCCCCGGATCATCAAGGAGATGGGGGAGCACGTTCTGGTCGTCACGGGTCTGACTTCCCTTGAACGGTCCGGGAGATGGGAAGAACTGGCCGACAGGCTGGCGAAGGAGTCAATTTGCTCTTCTCGTGTCACCCTGCAGGGGGAGCCGTCTCCTGATTTCGTTGACGATACCGTCTCGCAGTTCCGGGGCCGGGGGATTCAGGCTGTTCTGGCCGTGGGTGGGGGCAGCGTAGTCGATGCAGGCAAGGCGATCTCTGCCATGCTGACCCAGGACGTTTCCGTGTGCGAGTTCCTGGAGGGGGTCGGAAACCGAACACACAACGGAGAGAAGCTGCCCTTTGTTGCGGTCCCCACCACCTCGGGCACGGGCAGCGAGGCGACCAAGAACGCGGTGCTGAGCAGGGTCGGACCGCAAGGCTTCAAGAAGTCGATCCGCCACGATCGTTTCGTTCCGGATCTTGCAGTCATCGATCCAGAGTTGATGCTCTCTTGTCCGCCCGAAGTCTCTGCGGCCTGTGGGATGGACGCATTCACGCAGCTTCTGGAGTCCTATGTGTCCACCAAGGCCAGTCCCTTTACGGACGCCCTCGCGCACAGCGGACTCTCTGTCCTGAAACAAAGCCTGGTTGCCGTGTGCACCGACGAGGGGGAAAACATCGAGAAGAGGGCGGCCATGGCCTACGCCGCACTCGTGTCCGGAATCACCCTTGCGAATGCCGGACTAGGTGTGGTTCACGGGTTGGCCTCGCCGATAGGAGGGTTCTTCTCCATCCCTCACGGGGTCGTCTGCGGAACACTCGTCGGTGCGGAAATCAGGATCAACATCGAGAAGCTCCGGAGACAAGAGCAGGAAGACTGTGTCACCCTGAGAAAGTATGCAGAGATCGGAGCCCTCTTGAGCGAGAAAGCCTTTCTCGAGAAGGACCTGAAGAAATGTTGTGATCTCCTGATCGAGAAGATCGACGAGTGGATCGAAACGCTCGCCATCCCCCGGCTGAGCGAATACGGCATCCGCACATCCGAGCTGGACGAACTTGCCCGGAATGCAGGCAACAAGAACAACCCGATCGCACTGACAGAAGAAGAAATCAGGACCCTCCTGTCAATGCGGCTGTAACCCCGGATTCTTTCTTCTTCAGCCTCCCAATCACTCGTTATGCATCGTGCCTGGTAGCCGTCATTCCGGCGGCAGGTTATTTAGGAATCATAACGTAAGGAAACATTGAGACGGGAAGAAGTCCGTGCGGGGAGTGGCCGATGTGCTATCTTGATCGAAAACCACGGACAAGCACACCATTTACCAACTATGTTCATCCCAATGTCAAGAAGAATCTCTATAGGTCTCCAGAAGATATATTGATGCTCCGGGACCTCTCTGGACCATCGCCAAACCTAGGCCACGGTATATCCAATAGGCGAAGCCCTCCAATTCCAGCTTGAGCATCGCGCACTCCAAACCCTAGACAAAGCAAATCCGCCGTTCTATAGTGGCGCTGGAAGGACCGCGTATTCTACGATGTTGATAGGATCTGTTGGGCAAGTGGCACATGGGAGGTAATACGACTTCTTCAACTATCATACGTACGAAGCTGAACCGGCCGCTCGTCCCCGCGGACCATGTACATCGGACTCGACTGCTGGACGAGCTTGAAAACGGCGGCGAGCGGCCCTTGACGCTAATCTCGGCCCCGGCCGGCTACGGCAAGAGCACGCTGGCGAGCTGCTGGCTGGCGGCGAGCGCTCGTCCCGGTGCCTGGCTGGCCCTGGACGAGCGTGACAACGATCTGCGCCTTTTCCTGACCTACCTCCTGGAAGCCATCCGGAGCGTGTTCCCCGCTGCCATGCAGGAGACCATGGCACTTCTCAGGGCGGGAAACCTGCCTCCCGTCTCGGTGCTGGCGGCAAGCCTGCTCAACGAGCTGGAAGGGCTTGAGCAGGAATTCATCCTGGTGCTGGACGATTTTCACTGGATTCACGAGCAATCGGTGCTCGACCTCCTTGCCGAGATGTTGCGTTATCCCACCGAGCCCATGCACCTTGTACTGGCTGGCAGGCGGGACCCCTTTCTGCCCATTTCGAGTTTCCGCGCCAGGGGCCTGGTAACGGAAATTCGGGCGCAAGCCCTACGCTTCACAGCCGAAGAAACGGCAGCGTTTCTGGAGGGGGCGTTCGCGGATCAGGTCGAGGAGGCCATCGCCGCTGCATGGGCTGAGAAGACCGAAGGCTGGGTGACCGGATTACGCCTGGCCGCCCTTTCTCTACGCCATCAGGCCGACGCAAGGGCCAGCATGTTGGAGACTGCGGGAAGCAGCGGATTTGTGGTCGAGTATCTCTTCGAGGAGGTTTTGGCCAGGCTGCCCCCGGAGGTGCGCCAGCAGCTCCTGCGGTCGTCCATCTTGGATCGCTTCTGCGTCCCCCTGTGCGACGCCTTGGCTGAGTCAGGCAGGGACCCGGATCGGTCTGCGATCGATGGGCAGGCTTTCATTTCCTATCTGAAGGAGAACAACCTCTTCCTGATTCCCCTGGACCTGGAACACCGCTGGTTCCGCCTCCATCAACTCTTTCAGGGCCTCTTGCGAAGTCATTTGGAGCGCCAACGAAGTGCTGAGGAGATCGCCGCGTTTCACAACCGGGCGAGCGACTGGTTTTCCGACGGTGGCCTCATTGATGAAGCGATCCAGCATGCGATCGAAGCCGGGAACGTTGTCAGCGCAGTTGAGATCATCGAGAAGCATAGATATGACGCACTGGCAAAAGACCGATGGTCTGCTGTTACCAGCTGGCTCAATCACTTGCCGGACGAGAGGCTACAGGAGTCGGCTGGATTGCTGTTGACGAAAGCGTGGGTATTGGAGTCCCAGTTTCGGCTCTCGGAGATCCCTGTGATCATCGAACGGGTCAAGTTTCTTCTCGAGAAGGAAACGGCAGAGCGCGCATTGATGGGAGAGGTGTCTTTTTTCGAGGGACATCTGCGTTTCTGGCAGGGAGAGATTGATCGCAGTGTCGAGTTCTTCAGGAAGGCGCAGGATCTGGTTCCGAGAGAAGAGAAGTACGACTTGATAAGAGGTGACAACGAACTCTATTGCGCCATGGCTCTCCAGATGACCGGACAAGAAAGGATCGCCATCCGGGAACTGAACGAAAAGATCGGCCGCCATAGAACTCGGAAGGGCATGTACTATACGCGGCTGGTCAGTTCCCCTTGTTTTGTTCACGCCCTTTCGGGTGATTTGAGGCAGGCGCAAGGGGCAGCCGTGCAATTAAGAGAGGCATCCAGGAAAAGCGGGCTTGCCTATGCGGATACGTGGAGCGACTATTTTCAAGGCTGTTGTCGTTTTCATGTCTACGATCTGGATAGGGCCCTCCTTCACTTTGCCGCGGCTACCGAGCGGAAATACATTATGCATGACGCACAAGCGTTGTGTTCCCTGGCAGGTCTTGCGCTCACATACCAGGGTCTGGGACGGACAGAAGAAGCAAACGAATCGATGGAAGAGCTACTCGCGTTTGCGCATCAAACCAACGAATCCGTCCGCCTGCCAACTGCCCAATCGGTCAGAGCCCGGCTCTCATTGCTTCAGGGCGACCTGGAAACGGCTGCAAGCTGGCAAAGATCATTTCATGGGGACTTCAGCCTGTCCTCCTTACTGGTATGGCTCGAAGTTCCGGAGGTCACACGATGCAGAGTGCTTATTGCCATTGGTTCCGAGGACGGGCTCAATCAGGCCTTCCAAGAGTTTGAGACTCTGGTGAAGTTGGCGAACGAGAGTCACAACACCTTTCACAGAATCGATCTGCTGGCTCTGCAAGCTCTTGCCTTGTGCAAACTGTCACGTATCGATGAGTCCCTGAAAGTCCTGGCACAAGCTTTGAGTATGGCTGAGCCTGGAGGGTGGATTCGGCCTTTCGTAGAGCCGGGCCCCCAAATGGCCGACCTGCTGAGTCGGCTGAAGAACGAAAAGGAGGATACGGTCTTTCTTGATAAGATCTTGGCAGCCTTCAAGGAGGAAGAAGACAGGCTAACACCGGAAGCATCCGCCTCGCAGGCCGCTCCCCCGTCACCCACGAAGGCCCAGCCTCTAATTGAGCCCCTTACGTTTCGCGAACTCGAGACCCTGGAACTGCTGACCCAGGGTTTGTATAACAAGGAGATCGCCGACAAGCTCTCCATTTCTCTCGAGACCGTGAAGACGCACCTGAAGAACATCTACCAGAAGCTCGGCGTCAGTAGCCGCCAACAGGCCGTCCACCGGGCCGGGACGCTGGACATTCTGCCCCGCAACTGATTCTATTTTCGCAATTCCCCTGAGATGGGTTGTTCGTTGGCCCGCCTCCATGTCCGTACTCGCCTCGAAGAGAGCCGATTGTCGCTCTATTCGGGAAACTCGACCACCTCGACCGGGATGCCGTCCGGGTCTCTCACGTAGATGAACCAAGCGGTTCCCTCGAGGCCCTCCTCTGCGAGGTCGATCGGCGTGGGGTGCGAAATGAGCTCGAGGCCTTCGTTCAAGTAGTTCCTGGCCAGGGTGAGTACGTCCGTACAGACACAGCAGCATTCGAGGTAGCCGTAATCGCCCCAAAGGACCTGAAACGGAATGGATCGGCCTCGGGGCTTGGAGACCTCGTAGAGTTCGAGCATGTGGAACCCGTTGCCGTTCGCCAGGAGACAGGATCGAACCTGGGTTTCTTTGCTGCCCGAAACCTCACCCACGAGCCCGGAGAAGGCCTCGTGCGGCTGGATCGCCACGGTGTCGAAATCCGCGTATTTTCTATAGAACGCGATCGACCTGTCGAGGTCGGTGACCCCGATCCCCAGGGACCGAATCATGCCGACCCCGTCGCCCGCCTCTATCTTCGAGGAGGAAACGAACTCGATCAGGTTGCCGTCCGGATCCGTTCCGTACACAAAGGAGTAGTCACCCCATCCCGGGATGTCCGTTGATTTTGGCGGGGAGACGAACTTGATCTTGTCCTTGTAAGCCTCCGAGAACTTCGTCACATCGGCCACTTCGACGGTCATCTTGTTCACGCCGAGGTCCCCGTACCGGATCTCCTTGTGGATCGCCCGCGGGGAAGGCTCGAACCGCTGGATGCACTCCACCACGATGGACTCCCTTTCCTGCATGTACATCCAGCCGTTGAACACGTGGGACGAGGTTCGGAAGAAGTCGGGCATGGCGTTGTGGGTAACACCGAAATCCGCCATGGGGGTCTTGCACTCGAGGACATCCCGGTAGAATGCCCGGCTTGCTTCGATGTCGCGAACGCCGATGCCCACGTGTTGTACGCCCGTCACTTTTGGTTTTTCCATTGTACGTCCTCCTTCTGGAATCCAGGTGTCGATTTCATGCTTCGTGCTTCCCGTGCTCTTGTACTTTCTGCCCTTGTCCCACCCCTCAATCCGAGGCACCGCCGGTGATCAACCCGACCATCGGCTCGATCATGCCCAGGCCCACGCCCGCAGACAGCCCGCCGTCGATCGGGATGGCAACGCCCGTGATGAAGGCGCTCTCGTCGCTTGCCAGGAAATGAAACAGGGCGGCCACCTCTTCCGGCTGACCGATCCGGCCCACCGGAGCCATGTACGTGGCAAGGAGCAGTTCCGTCTCGCCTGTGGGGCCTTCGTTGATCGGGGTATCGATCGTGCCGGGGCAGACCGTGTTCACCCGGATCCGGCGAGGCGCAAGCTCCAGAGCGGCAGTCCTCGTGAGCCCGACGACTGCATACTTCGACGCAGCGTAGGCCCCATAAGAGGGGAAGGCGAAAATCCCCGCATACGATGAGGTGTTGATGATGGAACCGCCGTCAGAGATACGCGGGGCCGCATGCTTTATGCCCCACAGGACGCCCTTGGCATTTACGGCCATGATCCGGTCGAATTCCTCTTCCGGCAGATCCTGGAGCTCGTTTCCCAGCCCGATGCCGGCATTGTTAACAACGATGTCCAGTTTGCCGTATTCCGAGACCGCGGCCTCCATCAGTGCCTTGACCTGTTCTTCCTTCGACACATCCGTCTTCACGAAGATGCCGCCTGCTTGCTTGGCCACCTCGTCCGCTGCCTCATGGATGTCCGCCAGGACGACCCTGGCCCCTGCCTTGGAGAACCTGAGAGCCGTGGCCTTGCCGATGCCGGAGGCGCCACCGGTGATGACGGCCACCTTGTCTTTCATCGGAAACATGCGTGTCTCCCTTCCTGTCTACGAGTGTATGGTGATTGCTGTAGGTCCTTCGTCTATTTCCTACGTCAGCCAATCCAGAAACAGACGGTTGATCTCTTCAGGCTGATCCAACATGACCCAGTGGGAGCCCTGTTCCAGGCGCTCGTAACGCCACTCCGCATCCATGAACTCCGAAGAGCTCACCATTTGTTCCTCCCACAGGTAGTTATCGCCACGACTCCATATACCCAGGGTAGGAACCCTGCACTTAGGGTACTTGAGTTCCCCCTTCATGTAGGCCAGATAGAACGAGGGCACCTGATTGCCCCGGTCCCAGTTGAGCATGGAACGCATTGCCTTTGGATCTTTGAGTCGGCCGCACACTTCATCCAGCTCCGGATGGGTCGGTATCCAGAATTTCCGAACAAACTCGCAGTCGTTCAGAGCATAGAGGTCTGGAGTCGCATCCAGGCAGTTCATGTACATGTACCAGTTTTCCTTCAGGCCCCGACCCAAATCGCTGAAGAGCACGCCGGGGTGGCCGACCTGAATCGTCACGTGTCGCCGGAACAGGTCCGGCATATGGGTGACCAGTTCCCAGCTCACAAAGGCCCCCCAGTCGTGCCCGACGATGTCCATCTGTTTCAATCCCAGGGTTTCGATCAGAGCGACAATGTCCCCGATGATCCGCTCACCCTCGTACCGCTCGGCGTCCTGGGGCTTGTCGGTCTCGCCGTAGCCGAGCATGTCGGGTGCGATCACGCGGAAGCCGGCACGGAGAAGCTCCGGTACCTGGTGCCTCCACAGGCTCGACGTGTCCGGCATGCCGTGCAGGAGAAGCACGACGCGATCGCCCTCACCCTGGTCGGATACGTGGTAGTGAATGCCGTTGATCTCTACTTTGTTCCCCGGAAGACTCATCGTTCTTTCTCCTTTACGCTTGTTCTTTCTTTTTCACCGTGGAAGAGCGAGCCTGGTTTCGCTCCTGGGTGGCCCCCTTCGTGCCCTGGATGGGCGGAAGGGGAAAGGAAGGCTCGAGAGACCTCCGAGCAGAAACCGCGAAGTAGGACAACTCCCTGGACTGGGTCAGGGCTTGGATCGCCCCCAACAGCACCGCGAGATCGTCAGAACGCACATACCTGTCGATTGCTTTGCGATTCTTCCATTCCATGATTACACACAGGTCCTCGCCCCGCTCGACCTGCTGATAGCAATCACACCGCATACATCCCTCGTGTCGACGTATGCGGCCCATGAGGGCACAAAGCGTCTGCAGCAGTTCCTTCCGTTTCCCCTGAGGAACCTTCATCCTGGCACTCAATAGGATCATAACGTATTACCCAACGAGAACGTTTCTTCGGTCTCACCCTTTCAGCACGCGGGACCTCTCCTCCACCTCTTCCACCTCCATGCCTCGCTTTGCGATTTCCGCCAGGAATGCCTTCGTATCCACGCACCCTTCCGGCGCAAACACCCCTCTTGTCTTGATTTCACCCCTGCCGACCATCTGCGTCCCGATGGAGGCCGGAACCCCGGTCCAGTCGGTCATCCTGCCGGAGAAGGTGTACAGGTACTGCACGGCTTCCTCTCCCTTGCGTCCGCGGACGTACACCTTGATGGCGGAGACGGGGGGCGGCAATTCCTCCGGCGCCGGCAGGTGCCCGAGCACGGCCACGCCAATGTCCTTCGGGGCGATCGCTTGCCCCTTGATATCCATCGGCTGGGTCCCGGTGAGGCCCAGGGTGGAGAGCATCCTGAACACCTCATCCAGCCCGGGAACCCCTCCCTTGTTGGTGCACGTCTTGAGCCCCTTGATGTACAGGGGTAGGGTCACGGGTTCCGGGTGGCCGACGTAGTACACCTCGGCCTCGCCGATCACGGGAAATACGTCCGTCTCGGAGCCGCTGAGCGCAGGCACATCCTGGGGATCCCCTTCCAGATGCTGGGGTACGTTCCCGTCGATCATGTGCATGGCGTGATCCATGGCGGCCGAAGCCCCCACGTCGTCCACATCCGAGACGGTAACGATCCACTTCATCTCGATATCATCGACCCGGTCCAGCTTGTCTGCGCCGTGCTTCGCCAGCAGGTTCGTCACTCCCGGGCTCGCGCCCATGCCGATGAGGACCGTGATTCCCGCCTCTTTCGCCTTCTCGTTCAGGGCGAGCATCTGCCGGGTGGCGTCGTAGTCGTCGCATATGTCGACGTAGTTCGTCTTCGTCTCGATTGCTGCTTCGATCACATGGAGACCGTACTTGTAGAAGGGCCCGACGAAATTGATGACCACATCCGCCCCCTTCATCAGTGCCGCGAGCTTGTCGCGGTCGTTCACGTCCATCTGCACGGTCGCGACCTTGTCGCTGGCCAACTCGGCCTTGAACTTGTTTGCGCTGTCGATGTCGATGTCCGCGATGACCACACTCGAGACATCCTCGCTCTTCACGAGATCCCTTACCGTCGTCTTGCCTTCCTGCCCGCAACCTCCCAGTGCCAGCACTTTCATGACTCACACCTCCTTCTTCTCGGGTATCACTGCACGTTGCAAGAAAAGCTGTCAGGATTGTCTCTTGGCGTGAATCCAAACCCCTGTTTCCTCTTAGAGGGGAGGCTGTTCAAGGGGTAAAGACGTGATTACAGAAGAAAGTGAGCAAGCGCCGTGCCAGGGTCGACTTCGTTCGGTAAGGACAAGATAACCGCCTGACCGGCGGAGACTTTCACGCGATTGTGGGCGTCCAGGCGGGCAGGGCCGTAAGAGGGCGGGAGGTTGCGAGATTTCGCAAAAACGGTGAGATATCGCAATCCGCTTGTCGGTGCGGGCAGATCAGGCTGACCGGTCGATGCCGAGCTTGTGCATCCGAGAGCGCAAGGTGGAGGGATGGAGACCCAAGATCTTCGCGGCCCCCTCCGGACCGTGCACCCGCCAGCGGGTCTGCTCCAGGACCTCGACGATGTAGTCCCGCTCGATTTGCTCCAGGCTCTTCTTGCCCCGAGCCGGGCCGTTCTCCGCCTTTCTGGATACAGGAAGAGCCTCCAGCTCGAGGGTAGCGCCCTGCGTCGTGATCAACGAACGCTCGATCACGTTCCGAAGCTCCCTCACGTTCCCGGGCCAATCGTATGCCTGAAGGATTCGAAGCGCCTTTGCGGGTATCTTTGGAGCCTTTCTTCCGTGTCGTGCGCAGATATCCCGGACAAGCCAATCCACCAGTAGGGGGATGTCTTCCTGACGGTCGCGCAGGGGGGGGACAGTAATCGGAAAGACGTTCAATCGGTACCATAGGTCTTTCCGGAAAACGCCCTCATCCACCGCCCCTTCCAGGTCCCGGTTGGATGCCGCAATCACCCGCACGTTTACCTTCTTCGTCTGCGAACTGCCCACGTGCTCGAATTCCCCTTCCTCGAGCACTCGCAGCAGTTTTGCCTGCGATTCAGCCGGCAGCTCCCCAACCTCGTCCAGGAAGAGAGTGGTCCCATCCGCAACTTCGAAACGACCCAACCGGCTGTCCGTGGCGCCGCTGAACGCCCCCTTCTCATGGCCGAACAATTCACTCTCCATGAGATTGCTCGGCAATACGGCACAGTTCACCTTTACGAGGGGTCGCTTCCTTCGCGGGCTGGCATCGTGAATCGCATGTGCAATCAACTCCTTCCCCGTACCCGTCTCACCCAGGATCAGGACGGTCGTATCCGTGCGCGCAATCTGCTCGACCCGGAACAGCAGGTACTTGAGAACGCTGCTTTCCCCCACGATTTGCCTGTAACCGCCCCTCGCGTCTATTTCCTCCCGGAGATAGGCGTAGTCCCTCTGAAGCTGGTCTTTTAGCATCTTCACTTCTCGGAGCGCTGTTTTCAGCTTCCTCTCCGTCCGTGAGCGCTGCAACGCACTGGCAAAGATCTCCCCGATCAGCTGGATTCGCTGCGTCTGCTCATCGGTCCAGACGCCTTGGGCCCGAAACGAGTCAAAGGAGAGGGCACAGATAACCGACCCCCCAACGGAAACAGGGACTGCCAGAGCCGACTTGAGGTCCGTTTTTCGGACTTGCTCACTCTCCCAGCCCGCCTCCTCGGGCAAGTCTTCCAGGCGATGTATCTTGACGATTTCTCCGCTGCGCAATCTTTCCATGAACCACGGCGCCATGTCGTCCGTGAGCCGGTTCGGAAAAGTCTCAATCCCCGGCAGACGGTATTCATGAGATACGAGGAGGGTTTTTCCCCCATCCACGAACTCGGCAAAATGGGCTCGATCCACATCGAAGAATTCTGCGATCCGCTGGAGGGCGTGTTTGATTTCCCGGTCCACCGCATCGGCACTCGTCCTGACGAACCTCGCCGAAAGGTCGGAAATCAGCCTTTCGAAACGCAGGGTCTCATCTTCCTTGCGGGTCATCCCGTCGTCCTTCGATCCGCGGAGAACGCATGAACCATAGCACTCTACTTCGCCACGCACAAGCCTCACAAAAAAGGTGTCAGGAACCTTTTTCCCCTTCTCACCCAACCCCTTGCATTCCGGTTGTAGACAGCCCTGGGTCTTGCTTGTATGATGCCGGGACGAAAGGAAGGCTCCACCTACTAACCGGCTGAAATGAATACTGAAACAGGTGGCAAATGGAAGCGGATACGATTCCCAGTCCCATTATACGCACGAAGCTGAACCGACCGCCTGTGCCCAGTGACCATGTACATCGGACGCGGCTGCTGGACGAGCTTGAAAAGCGGCGGGAACGGCCCTTGACACTGATCTCGGCCCCGGCCGGTTACGGCAAGAGCACGCTGGCGACTTGCTGGCTGGCGGCGAGCGACTGTCCCGGTGCCTGGGTATCCCTGGACGAGCGTGACAACGATCTGCGTCTGTTCCTGACTTACTTCCTGGAAGCCATCCGGAGCGTGTTCCCCGCTGCCATGCAGGAGACCGTGGCACTTCTCAAGGCGGGAAACCTGCCTCCAGTCTCGGTGCTGGCGGCAAGCCTGCTCAACGAGCTGGAAGGGCTTGAGCAGGCATTCATCCTGGTGCTGGACGATTTTCACCAGATTCACGAGCAATCGGTGCTCGACCTCCTTACCGAGATGTTGCGTTACCCCACCGAGTCCATGCACCTTGTACTGGCCGGCAGGCGGGACCCCTTCCTGCCCATTTCGAGCCTCCGTGCCCGGGGGCTGGTAACGGAAATCCGTGTGCAGGACCTACGTTTCACAGCGGAAGAAACGGCAGCCTTTCTGGAGGGGGCGTTGGCGGATCGGGTCGAGGAGGGCACCGCCGTCACATGGGCAGAGAAGACCGAAGGCTGGGTGACGGGTCTACGCCTGGCGGTACTCTCCTTACGGCATCAGGCAGAAACCGTGACCAAAATGTCGGAGGTTATGGGGAGCAGCCTCTACGTGACGGAGTATTTCATGGAGGAGGTTCTGGCGGGCCAGACAGCAGACATCCGCCGGTATCTTCTACGCTCGTCCATCCTGGACCGCTTCTGCGCTCCCTTGTTCGATGCCTTGTGCGGGTCCGGCATGGAACCGGGGCCGTCCGAGATCGATGGGCAGGGTTTCATTTCCTGGCTGCAGGAGAACAACGTCTTCCTGATTCCTGTGGACCAGGAAGAACGCTGGTTTCGTTACCACCACCTGTTCCAGAGTCTGTTGCGCAACCAACTGGAACGTTTGCACAGCGTCGGTGAGATCAAGGAGTTCCACGCGAGGGTGAGTGACTGGTTCGCCGCCGATGGCCTCATTGATGAAGCGATCCACCATGCGATCGAAGCCGGGAATGTTGTCGGTGCAGTTCAGATCATAGAGAAGAACAGATATGCCGCACTCAACAACGACCAATGGATTACGGTTGAAAGGTGGTTGGCCAGGATTCCGGATGAGGTCAAGCATGAGCAACCGGCACTGCTATTAGCTCAGGGCTGGGTCGAGTACCATCGATTTCGCGTGAATGAGATGGCGCAAATCCTGGAGCGTGTAGACTCTCTTCTTCAGGACGCAACCGGAAAACAAGAGCTGGTGGGAGAATCGGACTTCTTCAAGGCCTGGCTGTCATTTTGGCAGGGAGAAGTGGAATCCTGTCTGGATTTGTGCAGAAAGGCGCAGGAGGAGGTGCCAAAGGAGCCGCAGTACGAACTGATCCGGGCGGATACGGAGATCTATTACGCACTCGGTCTTCAAAACACAGGCAAAAAAGAGACGGCTATCCGTGAACTGGACGAGAAGATCCTCAGCATCCCGGGCCAGAAGGGGATGCTGTCCGCCCGAATGACCGGCGCACAGAGTTTTGTATATATGCTTTCGGGCGATTTGAGGCAAAGTATAGAGGCGGCCATGCGACTGCGGAAAGTCTCGAGGACGAGCGAGCTTGCCTTCACGGACACCTGGGCGAGCTATAATGAAGCCTGCTGTGCCTTTCACATGTATGACCTCGAACGGGCGTTGCCGCTTTTCACGGCTCTTGTGAAAGACAAGTACATTCTTCATACGAGACAAGCCTTGAGCAGCTTCGCCGGTCTTGCGATTACCTATCAGGCCTTGCATCGCGCAAACGAGGCGAACGAGACGACCCGAGAACTCCTTGACTTCGCCCACGAAACCGGAGATCTGGAAAGCCAGTTCATAGCGCAGTCATCCAAAACCAGGATCTCGCTGCTTCAGGGGGTCTTGGAAACGGACATGGACTGGGTACCGCCGGACAATAGGACACCCCACCCGTCTCTGTTCTGGATATGGCTCGACATCCCGGAGGTCACACGATGCAGGGCGCTCGTCGCCATCGGTTCGGATGAGGCTTTGAGGGAGGCCTCGCAAGGGCTCGACGAGCTTCTGGAAGCGACTCGAGCGGTTCACAACACCCTCCATATGATCGACATCATCGCTTTGCAGGCCCTTGCCCTCGACAAGCTTTCGCGTGTGGATCAATCCCTCGAGGTCCTGGAGCAGGCCGTTGAACTGGCGGAACCTGGCGGATTCATTCGGCCTTTCGTAGAGCCGGGTCGCCAAATGGCCGGCCTGCTGAGCCGGCTGAAGAACGAAAAAGAGGATTCCGTTTTTCTTGATAAGATCCTGGCAGCCTTCAGGGAGGATGAAGAGAGTGTAGGGCCGGAAGCATCCGATCCGCAGGCCGCTCCCCCGTCGCCCACGAAGGCCCAGCCTCTGATCGAGCCCCTTACGTTTCGCGAACTCGAGACCCTGGAACTGCTGACCCAGGGTTTGTATAACAAGGAGATCGCCGACAAGCTCTCCATTTCTCTCGAGACCGTGAAGACACACCTGAAGAACATCTACCAGAAGCTCGGCGTCCGGAACCGCCAACAGGCCGTCCACCGGGCCCGCACCCTGGACATCCTTACCCGCCACTGACCCTGTTTTCGCATTTCCCCGAAGAACCTCAAAAAAGGTGGCATCGAAAAAGGTGTCAGGAACCTTTTTCGGGCCGCCCTGCTGCCAAAAGGTTGCTGACACCTTTTCCGACCTTTTGAGCGGCCTCTCTCCCCCGGAAATGACTGAAATATCCCCCGTTTCTCCCCCTTTTGAGGGATGCGCCCCCTTCGAAACAGACCTATTCTTGGTTCACACTGAGAATTTCGATAAGATCCGGGAGATCGAGATGAGGCTAATCAGGAAGTCTCGGGATATCTAGCAGATCACTGATGGAAGCCTTGACCGGAACTGGACTATGAGACGAGCCAACCGCGCTAAACATCTCGTGAAGTCCCTCTCGCTGCTCGTCTGTCTAGTCGCCCTCCTGGTGGATACCGCAGTCAGGGCCCAGGAAGAACCATCTGTGGAAGCCTCAGGCCAGACAGAACCCGTCTCCATCGGTGAAGGTCTGGGACCCGACAACCAGCGGGAGAAGGAGGGGGCCTCAACGTCTCCGGTGAACATGATGACGCCACCCATGATGCCGGCCGGCCAGATGGCCCCGGCCTTCGGTCCCGAGCATTACGACTGGATCCGGCTCACCTCCGGGGAATGGCTGAAGGGCGACATTCTCACCCTTCGGGACGAGAAGCTCGAATTTGACAGCGATGAAATGGACGAGCAGACCTTCGACTGGGAAGACGTTGCAGAGGTACGCTCCTCCCGGCTGTACTCCTATGTCTTCACGGATCGGACGAGCCTGATCGGTACCGCCCTGATCCTGGATGAGATGGTCGTGATCTCGTCTGACGGGGAGGATCGAGTCCGGAAACGTTCTGAGCTGATGTCGATCGTCCCGGCCGCCGGCCGGGAGCGGGATCATTGGGACGGAAAGGCGAGTGCGGGCCTCTCCTTCCGGCGCGGCAACACGGAGAAGACAGAGTTCACCTACCAGGGCTTCGTCCGGCGCCAGGACAAGCTCACCCGGACCCGTCTCGATTTCAACGGAGCCATCGGCGAGGACTTCGGGGAGCAGAATGTGAATAACCATAGGTCGATCCTGAAGCTCGACCTCTTTGCCACCCCCCGCTTCTATATTACCCTTTGGAATGTCAGGGCGTACCCCGACAAGTTCCAGAACATCGATATTCAGGTCACGCCCTCTGCGGGTATCGGGTATCACGCCATCAAAAGGAAGAAGATCACCTGTGATCTCGAATCGTCAGGTGGCTATCAGTACACACGATACCGATCGGTCCAGGCCGGAGCGGACGAGGACAAGTGGACCGGCTCCCTCACCACCACGATTCGTATGGAGACGGATCCACTCGAAGACCTCGAAGCTGATTTCCTATACTCCGCCCAGCTCGGCATTCCTGACACAGGAGACACGACCATGCACGGCGAACTGGTTTTCTCGATCGAGTTGACCAAGGTGCTCGATGTTGACATCTCCTGGATCTGGGATCGGGTGGTGACCCCCGAGCCCAGGGAGGACGGGTCGATTCCGAAGCAGCATGATGTCAAGCTGACAGTAGGGCTCGGTATCGATTTCTGAATCCCCCTCTATCCCCCGAAATCATTCAAAAATCCCCCATTTATCCCCCTTTTGAGGGATGTGCTCGAGGTCCAACGTGCCTATGCTGGGTTTATGCGGGTTGGCAGAGAAAAAAGGTTCCTGACACCTTTTTTCGCCACCAACCCAAGAAGAGGGCTACACATGATGGCAGTCAGAAACCACAAGGATCACGTGAAGTTCGAGGGGCCAGCGACGTATCTCATCGTTGCCCGGGGGGGCCTGGACCAAAGGCTGTCCGACCGCTTGGGCGGAATGCGGATCACATCGAAGGACAGAGGTGGGGAAAAGCCCGTGGCAACCCTGGTCGGAAGGTTGCTGGACCAGGCCCAGTTGTGCGGCGTGTTGAACGCCCTCTACGAAATGCACCTGCCGATCCTGTCGGTGGAAATCCTGGACGAGGAGGAGGAGAAATGAAGATGCTTCGAATCAGAAGACTTTGCCTTGCCACTCTCATCATGCTCGTGTTCGCTGCCTTCCCCCATGCCGCCCGGGCGGAGGAGAAAGGTACCCAGGAGCTGGCCAAGGCCGCACAGAACCCGGTGGCCGCCATGATCAGCCTGCCGCTCCAGAACAACATCAACTTCAATGTTGGGCCGGGCGATGACGTGCAGAACGTGCTCAACATCCAGCCGGTGATTCCTCTGACCCTCAGCGAGGACTGGAACTTGATTGCCCGCACCATCGCCCCGGTGATCTATCAGCCGGAGCTGGTTCCAGGAACGGGCAGCGATTTCGGCCTCGGTGATATCAATCTGACCCTGTTCCTGTCACCCGCCAAGGCGGAAAAGCTCATCTGGGGCGTGGGCCCGGTCTTCGTCTTCCCCTCTGCAACGGAAAACACGCTCGGGACCGACAAATGGAGCGCAGGCCCTTCGTTGGTGGCCCTGACGATCCGGG
>Ga0180434_10001615_pt1 | contig 31771 bp, 19 predicted proteins | sample SS_ome_7_FD_132453 | JGI IMG/M metagenome (GOLD analysis project Ga0180434, IMG submission 132453) | Hypersaline lake sediment archaeal communities from the Salton Sea, California, USA - SS_1_D_2 metaG | ecosystem: Environmental > Aquatic > Non-marine Saline and Alkaline > Hypersaline >... | reverse complement strand
CGGTGCGTGCGAAAGATCTTTCTGGCTCCCTGCGCCCGGTCGCCGAGCTAACTGCGGCTTCGCCGCAGTGGATCTCGGCTCCCTCCTGCGCCAACGGTCGCTACGAAAGATCGTTCGCCCGCGAAAGGGGCGCCAAAGCCGGTGGATCTCCGCTCGTTCCCGCAAACCTGCCCTTGCTGAAAATGCTTCGTCCGCACACCGATGCGCCGGCCGCGCGCGTTCTTGTACGGGGTCCCGCGGTTCCGCAGGGGCTATCTATACTATCGGTTCATTTGGGCGGCATGTGAAGCCGGTGACGGCTTGCCCGACGCGCGCTTGCGCCTGCCGAGGGCGCGGAGTACAAGCGCCTTGATATCCTCGAGGATCAAGTAGGCCGTGGGGACGATCACCAGCGTGATGAACGTCGCGAAGACGACCCCGAAGCCCAGAGAGACGGCCATCGGTATGAGGAACCTCGCCTGCATGCTCTTCTCGAGAATCAGGGGGCTCAGGCCGCCGAAAGTCGTCGCGGAAGTCAATAGGATGGGGCGAAACCGGGTCATCCCCGCGTCGCGAACGGCCCGCTCCACGTCGACCCCCTCACGCCGCCTTCTGTTGACGTGGTGAACCAAGACAATGCTGTCGTTCACCACAACGCCGGTCAGCGCGACCAAGCCGAACATCGAGAGGATCGTCATGTCCAATCTCATGATCACATGCCCCCACACGGCTCCGACGAAACCGAAAGGTATTACACACAACACGATGAACGGCTGGATGTACGATCTGAACACCATCGCCATAAGCGCGAAGATGACTATGACCGAAAAGAGGAATAGCCGGAGGAGGTCTCCCAGGGTCTCGGCCTGCTCGCGCTGTTGGCCCTCGAAGGTGTACGAAACTCCGGGATGGTCGGCGAGGATTGCCGGCAAGACGTCTTCTTGCAGATCCTCGACGACTTTGCCGACGTCGCCTTCCGCGGGGTCGACGTCGGCCGTGACGTTAATGGCGCGCTGCCGATCCACCCTTCGGATTGAGGCGTATCCGCGCCCGAGTTGAGCCTCCGCCACCTCCGAGAACGGAACCTCGCCGCCGTTGCCGGTTCGAATCCGCATGTTTTCAAGGTCGCCGAGGGAGCGTCGCTGTTCCCTGGGATAGCGCACCATGACGCGGACGTCGTCGCGCCCGCGCTGAATCCGTTGCGCTTCCTCTCCGTAGAAAGCCTGGCGAACCTGGCGCGCGAGGTCCGAGAGAGTGATCCCGTACGTCTCGGCGGCGGGCTTCACTGATAGCTTGACCTCCTCTTTGCCGGTTCGGAAAGAGTCCGTCACGTCGAAGACGCCTTCATATTTCGCGATCTCGAGCTTCAGTCTGTCCGCCGCGGACTGGAGCTTGTCGATGTCGAGGCCGGTGAGCTGGACGTTCACCGGCTCGCCCGGCGAGAAGATCGTCGAGGAGAAGACCAGCTCCTCGACGTCCGGTATGGGGGGCGTTACCTCGCGCCATCGCCTGACGATCTCGGCGCTTCCGACGTCGCGCTCTTCCGAAGGCGCCAGCTCCAGCGCGATCTCCCCGACGTTGGAGGCGGCGGTGCCTCCGGCCTGTCCCATGGGACCTCGGTTTCCCCTCAGCGGCTGGTCTCCGATCGAAGTGAAGATATGTTGGATGGGGTTCGGAGCCCGAGAAGAGTTCTCTTCTTTCAAGTCATCTCGAAGATCGATCGCGGCGTCTTCAATCTGCTTCACAGCGGCGGCCGTTTGATCCACGGACGTGCCGGGCGGCATCGTCAGAGCGGCGGACACATAGTCCGATTCAATGGAGTGGAAGAAGAAGAACTTGATCCAGCCCGCGCCCAGTGCTCCGACGGTGATCAACAAGGTCGCCGTGGCGAAGGCCACGGTGGCGTAGCGAAATCGGAGGCCGAACTCAAGGGAAGGTCGGTAGACGGAGTCGATGAACCAGGAGACTCTCTCGCTGAAGCCGCCCTGTAGCCTGCTCCACGCCCGGGAAACGGCGTTTGAGGCTTTGCGCTCGCGAATGTGAGCTAGGTGCGCAGGGAGAATGAGCAGAGATTCCATAAGGGAGAAAAGCAGCGTGAAGATGACTATGATCGGCAGTGCGTGCATGATCTTCCCCATTATGCCCGTTACGAAGAGAAGGGGAAGGAAGGCGACAATCGTAGTCAAGACGCCGAAGATGACCGGTACCGCCACTTCCGCGGCGCCCCGGCCCGATCCTCCCGGACCCATGTCTCCCTGCTCGTGGTGTTTGAAGATGTTCTCGCCGACGATGATGGCGTCGTCTACGACGATTCCCAGAATGACGATGAAGGCGAACAGAGAGATCAAGTTGATGGTTATGCCCATCGCCGGCATGAGCCACAATGCTCCCAGGAACGATATGGGAATGCCGAGACTCACCCAAAACGCGAGCCGAAGCTTTAGGAAGAGCGCAAGGATTATGAACACGAGGATATAACCGTTTCTGGCGCTCCTCAGCATCAGATCCAACCTGCTGTCGAGGATTCTGGAGTAGTCATTCCAGGCGGTTAGGGTTATTCCCGCCGGCATCCGGCTCTGCGCCTCCTCCGTGTAGGCTTTCACTTTCTCCGCGATCTCGAGCGCGTTCTGATCGCCCACGCGGTAGACGCGAACCCCGACCGCCGGCTCGCCTGAAAAGCGCGCGGACTGGTCGGTCTCCGCGAAGCCGTCCACGACCCGCGCCACGTCGCCGAGGAGCAGCCGAGTTCCATCGGGCCGTGTGAGCAGAACGATCTTCTCGAAGTCATCCTCCCGGTACGCTTGGCCCTTCGTGCGAAGCAGTATCTCCCCGCCTTCGGTCTTTATCGAGCCCCCCGGCAGATCGAGCGACGAGCGGCGGACGGCGTTCGCTACCGCGTCGAACGTGAGATTGTGCCTTCGGAGATCTTCCTCGGAGACCTCGATTGAGACCTCGTACGGCCTGGTCGCCACCAACTCGACCTGGCTTATGACCTTCATGGCGGAAAGCTCGTCGCGCACTCGTTCGCCGACCGTCTTGAGCGTCGCCTCGCCGACGTCCCCGGAGATCGCGACGTCGATTACCTGGCGGCGGTTCGTTAACTCGGTTATGACCGGTTTCTCCGTCTCTTCAGGGAACGTGTCTATGGCGTCAACGCGGGCTTTGATGTCCTCCAGAAGCTCCCGGGGGTCGGCGCCCGTTTCGATCTCCACGAGCACCGTGCCCATTCCCTCCGCCGACGTCGAGGTTATCTCTTTGATCCCCTCGAGATCCTGAATCGCCTCTTCAACCCTGACGCACACGCCCTCTTCAACCTCTTCGGGGGCCGCGCCCAGGTAGGGGACTGAAATGCTTATCATGTCGAGCGAGAACTCGGGGAATATCTCTTGCGTTATACCGAAGATGGTGATGAGACCCGAGGCCACTATGAGGACCATCAGGATGTTCGCTATGACGGAGTTCTCGGCGAACCAGGATAGGGCGCGATTCATCGTCCGGTCCTCGCTTCCGCCGTGTCCGGACCCGAAGCGCTCGACGCCTTCAAGGTGCGGACCTTCATGCCGTCGGTCATCGCTTCGAGCGTGGAGAGGCAGACCAGCTCGCCCGCGCGAAGACCTTCCGTTATGACGGCGTCGGTTCGACCGAGCCGGAGTACTTTCACCTCTCGGAAGCGGAGACGGCTTTCACTATCGACGACCAGCACACTGTTCTCGCGGCGGAGAACGGACCGTGGCAGGACGACGGCCCCCTCCAACTCGTGTCCCAGGATATCCGCCTCCACGAACAGGCCGACCGAAAGAGGGACTTGATTGGACTCGCCGCGGCGGCCGTATGGGTCGTCCACCTGCGCGACGACGTTGACCATGCGGCTGATCGGATCGATCTCACCCTCGATTCGGACAATCCGTCCGTTCCATTGTCTGCGGGCTCCCGCGAAATCGGCGTAAAGCAGTACTTCCGGCCCGGATTGGCCCTCCGCGGCTCCGGTGAAGCCGGGCGGCAGATCCAGATAGGCGAGTTCGGCGTCGGGTATGGGAAGCCTCACCTCCGCGTAGTCCACGGCGTAGATTTCGGCGACCGGCGCGCCGGGCGAGAGGTATCGACCCACATCGGCGAGCTTGGCGCGGACTCTTCCGTCGAAGGGGGCCCGTATGCGGCTGCGTTCGAGATTGCGCAACGCTTTCTTGAGATTGGCTTCGGCGGCGGCCAGCGCCGCCCGCGCTTCCTGTAGCTGAAGCTCTCTCGTGGCCAGCGGCGAGGCCTCTCCTTCGCCGAGCCTCTCCCACTCCGCCCGCGCCACCTTTGCTTGAGCCTCCTCTTGCTCGGCCCGGACCTTCCCCTGGGCTACCTGCCCGCGAGCGGCGACGACGGCAAGCTCGTAGTCCGTGGGGTCTATCTTCACCAGGACGTCGCCCTTCTCGAAGAATCCCCCCGATGCGAACGAGGGCGCCACCTCGATCACTTGTCCGGCGACCTCGGCTACGAGGGATGTCTCCGTCCTGGGGCCGACCGTCCCGTGAGTGGATACGATGAGCCTGTGCTTCTTCGGGGTCACTTCGATCACGCGAACCAGCGGCGTGTACTCCCGTTCCGGTCGCGTCGCCGCGGGAGAGCGTGATTTGATCATCAGTACGGCCGCCGCAGCTCCGATCGCCATGATGGCGATCGGCAGGAAGATCTTGAGCTTCTTCTCAGTCAACCGGTCCCTCCGTTTCCGACTTCAGATTCGCCTCAAGGAAGTCCGTCCATTGTTCCGTTATATCAAAACCTCCGCCGAGGGCCAGATGTAGATTCACCCGCGCGTCGAGCCGCTCCCGGCGGACGGTCAGAAGCTCGCTTCGAGAAGCCAGCTCCCTCCGCTGCGTCTCCAGCACCGTGACGTAAGCGGTGAGGCCCGAGTTGTACTCCCTTTCGGCCAACTCGCGCGCCGCCTCCGATTGCTCGACGGCCTTCGTCAGGGCGGCTTCGCGGCGCCCGAGAGCCTCCTCCGCGAAAAGCGCCGACTCGACTTCGCGGAAAGCGCTGAGCAGGGCGAGCGCGTAGTCCGCAAGCGATTGATCCGCGAAAGCGTGCGATTGATCCAGGTTCGCCCTGAGCCTGCCGCCCTGGAAAAGCGGCTGTGTAAGCCCGCCGGCGACCGACCAAACGCTGAAGTCGCCGCTTGCGATATCCGCCAGTTCCTGGGTGAGAGTGCCGGCGCTGCCCGTCAGAGTAATCCGCGGGAAGAACGCACGGCGGGCCTGGGAGACCCGTTTCGTCGCGGCGGCGTACCTGCGTTCCGCCGCAAGCAAGTCGGGCCTGCGTACGATGAGATCGCTCGGCAGTCCCGGGGGTATCCCGACCGAGACGGGGGGAAGCGGGCTTCCGGGCGCGAGTGCTCCGGCGGGATATCTTCCCAGGAGGATCTCAAGCCCCCGGGTCGCCGCGTCGAGCTGCTGCTTTCTCATCTCCAGCAGCGCCTCGGCGGAGTGGAGGCTCGACAGCGCGAGCCGCAGGTCGAGTGAGGTGCGGACGCCCGCCTCGTAACGGGAGCGAACCTGATCCGCGGAGAGCCGGTAGCTTTCCACGGTCTCCCGCGCAAGCTCGACTTGCGACGCGGACTCGACGGCCGCGAAGTAGGCCTTCGCGGTCTGCCCGGCTATGGAGAGCCTTATCGCCGCGAGATCGGCCCAGCTAGCCTGAAGATCGGCGAGAGCCGCCGCCTGTCCCGATCTTATCCTGCCCCATAGGTCAAGCTCCCAGAGCACGTCCAGCGAGACACCGAAGCTCGTCGAACGAGTGCTGATCACACCGCCCGCTCCGGGAATGGGAATGCCGATCAGATTCTGCTTGCGGCGCGAGGCGTTGAAACCCGCGCTCACATTTGGAAGACGGTCTGCGCCCGCCGCTTTTGCGGCCGCGCCCGCGGCGTCCACTCTTGCGACCGCCGCCTTGACGTTCAAATTGTGGGCGAGCGCCTCGTTGATCAAGGTGTTCAGCTCCGGGCTGTCGAAGTAGACCCACCATCTCGTTGTGTCCGCCTCGACGGAGCCGACGGCGACGTCCGCGGCGGTCCACGTCTCCGGTGAGGCGACGTGGATCTCGGGCCTCTCTCGTGGGGGAGGGGACGCGCAACCGCACATGACCGCGAAGACAAAAGACATGACGGCGATCACGGGGATTCCCGGGCGCCCTTTTCGGTTTCGGTTTCGCCTTCGTTCGGGCGTTTGAAAGATGGGGCCGGGGGCCAGGAACACGGGCTTCATCTGATTCCCTCCGGGACGGCTCTCTCGTGCCGCTCACATGGAGCGGACAATACGGCGAGCGATGGGGACCTCATGCGTTCTCCTTCTCGGCGACCGTCCCCCCACGCAGACCCCCGGAGAGAAAATCGACGAGACGTCTCAAAAGTAGTTCCGAGTCGAGTCGGTCGCCCCGCTCGTCCTTCGATTCCAGGTGTATGCTCCTGACCGCGATCCCCAAGGCCATCGCGCCGACCATGAAGTGCATTCTCCAGTAGATTTCCTCCACCGGCAGCCCCGGCAGAGCCCTGGCAAAGGCGGCGGTGAATCGCTCCAGCACTTCGCCGAATATCCTGTGCATCATCTCGCGGTGCTCGGGGTCGGCTTCGGTGATCGCCCGGCCGAGGAGTTGGCGGAAAACACCGCGGCCGCCGCCAGAACCCGCTTTGGCGCGCACCACGGGCGCGACGAAAGCCTCCACGACGGCTTCAGGAGGCAGGGAGCCCCCCTCGGACTTCGCCTCGACCTCGTCAAGGAGCCGCAGGCGCTCCTTGTTCACAGGCGTCGCTCTACGGACCAGCACGGCCTCCACAAGGCCTTCTTTCGAGCCGAAGTGGTAGTGCACCGCGGCCGTATTGACGCCAGCGCTCTTGATGACCGCACGCAGGGAGGTCGCGGCCAGGCCGTGCTCGGCGAAGAGCCGCTCTGCCGCGTCCATTATCTTATCCTTCGTGGTCCTCTCTTCCAAGGATGGCTCTCCAGGGGGGGGATGCCTTGGGTGGAAGCCTGGGTCAAATCAGATGATTCAATTAAACGATTGATTTTCTGAGTTGTCAAGATGTTTCTGTTACCAAGGTCCCGGAGGCGGGCGATAGGCCGGCACAGAGCCCGGAGCCACGGCGGTGGTACGTTTTGCGGTTTTCCGCTCCTTGTGGGATTGCGGGCGAAGGGATCTCACCCTCCCCGCGCCCGCTTCGCCGAGCAAACTGCCGCTTCGCGGCGGTGCATCTCGGCTCGCTCCTGCGCAAGGGTCGCCGCGAAAAGCCCTTCGCCCGGCAACCCGACGATGTGCCGCGAAGTGTACCACTACCAGGAGCCACGGTGTCCGGTTGACATCGGTGGGGGGTTCCGATAATCTATAATCTCTCCGTGGAGTACGCTCCGCCCCCATTCCCCGGTACCTCGGCTGAGCCCGATAGAGGAACTGAAATGAGCATTAGCGAAATGGCGAAGACGATAGGCGATTCGGTGACCCTGAAGCTCAACGCCAAAGCGGCGGCGATTAGAAGCCAAGGCGGCGCCGTAATACATCTTGGTGGAGGGGAGCCTAAGAGCAAGGCTCCGGAGGGCGCCGTTACAAAGGCGCAGGAGGTGTTGAAGACAGCCGAGATAAGGTACGGCCCCGCCAGCGGCATACCCGCGCTCAAGGAGGCCGTCAGACGTTACACGGAGGAGTTCTACGGCCGCAAGCCTGAGCCCTCTCAGGTCATGGTCGGTGGTGGGGCGAAAGGGGCGGTCATGAGCTGCCTTCGCGCGGTATTGAATCCGGGCGAGGAGGTCGTCTTTCCCGCGCCGTACTGGGTGAGCTACCCGGAGATGGTGAAGCTGTGCAACGGAGTTCCCGTTCCCGCGTATCCCGAGGACGGCACGGTCTATCCGAAGGTCGAAGACATAGTGAGAAAGCTCGGACCGCGCACCAAGGCGGTGATTATCAACAGCCCGAACAACCCTTCGGGCGCCATGTACTCGGCCGATTTCATCGGGGATATGGTGCGCCTTTGTGAGGATCGCGGTCTCTATCTGATCATGGACGACATTTACCACAGGCTCATATTCGACGGGCGGACGCAGATAAGCGCATACGATTACGCCGAGGATTTGAGCGATGAGAGCAGGCTGGTCGTCATAAACGGTGTGAGCAAGCAGTACGCGATGACCGGCTTCAGGATAGGCTGGTCGGTGGCGAGCGCGAAGCTGACCAAGGTGATGACGAACATTCAGTCGCACGAGACATCCGGCCCATCGGTGCTCTCTCAGTGGGCCGCGGTCGGCGCGCTGGAAGGTCCTCAGGGTTGTGTTGAGGATCTGCGCTCGACTTTGGAGAGCAATCGGGACGTTGTGATGGGGGAGCTGAAGTCGCTCGACGGCGTCAAGGTCGAGAGGCCGGACGGGACCTTCTACTGCTTCTGCGATTTCAGTGCCTATGAGAAGGACTCGACGAAGCTCTCGAACTTCCTATTGGAGAAGGTGCTCGTAGTCGCCGTGCCGGGTGTCGAATTCGGCGCGGAGGGGTATCTGAGAATCAGCTTCTGTGGTTCCGTGGAGGAGATAAAGGAGGGTGTGGCTCGGATCAAGTGGGCGCTTGATCCCGACTCGCCGAAGGAGCTGATGATCGGCGGTGAGAAGGTGTCGAGGGACTGGGCATAGGCATCGCGGGAGGGCGCTAAGGAGGCTCGGAGCGGGTTCAAAGGAGGTTTCAAGGGGGCTCGTCGGGAGTCCCAGGCACGAATTGGTGAGCGGTATTGCAAAAGGGCTCGCGCACCGTTTGTCAAGCGGGCGCGCAAGGAGGTCTCAGTCATGAAGTCCAAGTGGTTGTTGGGTGTACTGGTTTCTGTTTTTGTCATGGTCCTTTCGCTTGGAGCGTGGGAGGGCGTTCATTCCGAAGAGGCGAATACCGCGTACCTCAGCGATCTGCCGCCGCTCATCGACTTGGAGCTCTTTTTCGGCGACCCGGAGATATCGAGCTCGCAGCTTTCTCCAGATGGGGAGTACATAACGTTTCTCAAAGCCTACAACGACGTGCGCAACATTTACGTCAAGGGCATAGACGAGCCGTTTGACGACGCCAAGCCTCTCACCGCGGACGAGCGCCCCGTGATGGGATACTTCTGGAGCCAAGACGGAAAGTACGTCTTGTACGTGCAGGACAAGCTGGGAAACGAGAACTGGCACGTCTACGCCGTGAATCCCTCCGATGATCCGGATCCCGATACTGGGGTTCCCCCCGCGCGGGATCTCACGCCGATCGAAGGCATCACCGCCCGTATCTACGCGGTTCCCGAGAACAGGCCGGGGGAGATGATCGTCGGGATGAACGATCGGGACGCGACTTATCACGACGTCTATCGCGTGGATATCGCCACGGGGGAGCGGGAGCTCCTTATCGAGAACACTCAAAAGGTCGGGACCTGGGTGTACGACCTGGACGGGAACGTCCGTCTCGCCGTTAGGCAGCTCGACGACGGCGGCACGGAGATCCTGCGCGTCGACGGCGACGAGCTCGTGCAGGTATATAGCTGCGCTTTCGGGGAGAGTTGTTTTCCCTCGAGGTTCCACAAGGACGGTGAGCGCACGTACATGGTCACCAACAAGGGCGAAGACGTCGATCTTACCAAGCTGGTCCTTTTCAATCCCGAGACCGGCGAAGAGGAGTTCGTGGAGTCCGATCCCGAAGGCCGAGTGGATTTCAGCGGGGGAGTTTTCGACGAGGACACCGAGGAGTTGATTGCCACCGTCTACGTCGGAGATAGGACCCGCATATACCCCAGGGAGAAGAAAATCGAAAAGGACCTCGAGCGGCTTCGCAAGGAGTTCCCGGACGCGGAGTTCAACCTTCAGTCTTCGACGGAGGACATGAGGCTCCATCTCATCTCGGTGGGAACGGACGTTGATCCGGGCTCACTATATCTCTACGACAGGAAGTCAGGGGACATAGAGCTGCTCTATCGTTCGCGGCCCGACCTGCCGAGCGAGCACCTAGCTCCGATGCAGGCGGTGCGCTACAAGGCGAGGGACGGGTTGGAGATTCCCGCTTACTTGACGGTTCCCAAGGGCGCGGAGGCCAAGGACCTGCCGGTTGTGATTCTCCCGCACGGAGGCCCTTGGGCGCGCGACTACTGGGGATACGACCCGTACTCCCAGTTTCTCGCCAACCGGGGCTATGCGGTACTTCAGCCGAATTTCCGGGGATCGACGGGCTACGGGAAGAAGTTTTTGAACGCCGGGAACAAGGAGTGGGGCATCGGAGCGATGCAGCACGACATCACCGACGGAGTGAAGTACTTGATCGACGAGGGCATAGCCGATCCGGACCGTGTCGCCATTTTCGGAGGCTCGTACGGCGGTTACGCCACGCTCGCCGGAGTCACCTTCACTCCCGATCTCTATGCCGCGGCCATTCCATACGTCGCGCCGTCCAACTTGATTACGCTGATCAAGTCCTTCCCGGCTTACTGGGGTCCGTTCATCAAGGGGTGGTTCAAGCGCGTGGGCGATCCGGAGGTTCCCGAGGACAAGGCCGATCTCATGGCCCGCTCGCCGCTCTTCAAGGCCGAGGAGATCAAGGTGCCCATGCTGGTCGTCCACGGCTTGAATGATCCGCGGGTCAAGAAATCCGAATCGGACATGATCGTGGTGGCATGCCGCGAGAGGGGCCTGGACGTGGAGTACATCGTCGCTCCGGACGAGGGACACGGTTTCAGGGCGCCTGATAATCGCCTGGCCTTGGCGGCGGCCATCGAGAGGTTCCTGGGCAAGCATCTGATGGGGCGGTACCAGGAGGACGTGGACGAGGAGATCATGAACAAGCTCGCCGAGCTGACGGTAGATGTCGATGAGGTCACTCTTCCGGACACGACGAAGGAAGCATACGCGGAAACCGCCCCTCTGCCCGAAAGGAGTCCCGGGGCGCTCCGACCGATGACAGTGAAGTACACCGCCGACATGAACGTAAGCGGACAAGAGATGCAGGTGGAAATGACGAGGGAAGTCAGGGAAACGGAGCTCGACGGAACTCCGGTTTGGTCCATCGTGACCGGCAGTCAGACTCCGATGGGGGCCGCGGCGGACACTTTCTACGTGGACAAGGAGACGCTTCTGCCGCTGGCTCGAAGCATCACCCAGGGCGCCGCGGTTGTGAAACTCGAGTACCTGCCGGACGCGGTCAAGGGCAAGATAACGATGGGATCCCAAGAGATACCGATCGACGTGAAGCTGAACGCTCCGATCATGCCCGACGGGGGTGCTCTTGAAGTGGTGCTGGCGGCGTTGCCGCTCGCCCCGGAATACGAAACGACACTGCGCATCTTCGACGTTTTGAAGCAGACGGTCCGTCCGATGGCCTTGAAGGTCGTCGCCAAGGAGACGGTGGACGTTGCCTCGGGGTCGTTCGAGACCTACAAAGTGAGTCTTGAGCCTCTCGACGGGGAGCCGGACGCGATGACCGTAAACGTCAGAATGGAAGCGCCCGCGTGCATGGTCCACAAGGAAGCCACCCTGCCGCCCATGACAGGCGGCGGCACCATGATTATGAAAGCTACTAGCATCGAGGCGAACTGAGCCGGATTTCTCAAGCCCGAGGGAGGGTGAGAGAGGGATTCGGACCGTGAGCATGTTGGATGATTGAGAAGCGCCCGCGGCGCAGCGGGCGCTTCCTTTACTAGAGAGTGGAGGGGCCGCTCCGTCTTGCTTCTAAACCGCGGTTTCGCCTCGAGGCCCTGATCGTTCCATCGAGGCCCGGTCGCTCCGCGGCGTGCCCGTTCACAGTTGATTCGTCGCCCCGCCTCCCTCGCGCGCGGGCGTATCTCATCCGTGCCTTCGTCTTTTTGCCCGGACCAAGGCCCTGCCGGCCTCCACTGCCGCTACGAACACGGCCACGAATATTGTGAAGAGGAGGGCGAACGCCGCCAATGGATACATCCAAATCCGGGGTCTGGCGATCGAGGCGGTCCTTTGCTCACCGATTGCGGCAGCCAGAACTTCCCGGACCGCCGGCAGAACGACCGGTATCTTCCTCCAGTTCATGAGCGCGAAGTTGTCATACGTGAACACGTCGATTGGGTAGGACGGGTTGCGATTCGCATTGGCCAGAAAGAGGTCTCGATCCTTGCGGAGATCATCCGCGGTCGCGAGCCCGCCGTCCGGCTTGGTGAAAACGATGCCGTAGAGAGGATCGGCTACGCGCCATCGCCCGTCGATGCGGGCATTGACCACCGCGTGCAAAGATCGGTCGTTCTCGTCGCGTAGAATCATTACACGCGCCGGGATGTCGACTTGACTTAGGAGGGCCACAACCACCCTGGAGTAGCTTCCGCAACTGCCGGTGTGATGCCCCCCGTACTTTACGACGTCGCGGGCGCTGGGATGGAACGGATTGTACTTGTAGTAGAGCTTGTGCCATAACGAAGGCAGCTCCTCGTAGGACGCTTGTCTGAGCTCTTCGAAGGCGAATTGAACAAACCGCTCGAAGGTCTCCTTCTCCGTCAGGGTATCGTTCCCGATGATCTCCGCCGCAAGCGACCCAAAGTAACGACTATCCGAGACGTATGAGACCAGCGCGACCGCGCTCAAGGCGAATGCAATGAGAATCAGCGAGATCTTAATGCGAAACCACATGAGTCCCATTCTATTCCTGCCCATGGCTATTGCCCACGTTTGTTCATGCGCTCCAAGGCGACGTTCCGTTCCGACGGCCGTCGCCGAACTTCCGAAGCATCCCGGCCGCCGTCATTGTCGAGTCCACGGCGGACCGCATCCGTCACACACGGCTCTTAAGTGATCGCTTGAGCGCGCCGGCAGCGTCCTTGACGTCGCGGTCGGTCATTTTCGGATAAAGGGGAAGCGAGAAGATCCTATCGTAGACGTCCTCGGTCACCGGGAGCGATGTGCCGGGGCAAAGACTTCTGTAAAAGGGCTGCATGTGGACCGGGTAGAAGTGGACCGATGTCCCGATCTTCTCCTCTTTCATTCGAGCGAGGACCTCGTCTCTGGCGACCCGCGTCCCCTCCCGTAGAAGCGCCGGGAAAAGGTGCCGCGCGTGTCGGCCCTTTCGGGGGAGCGGCGGAGCTATGACTTCATCAATCCCGTCCAGTTCGCTGAGGTAGGCGTTCCAGAGCTTCTCCCTGGCGCTCAAGAACTCCTCGATCCTGTCCAACTGGCGTACGCCCATGGCGGCTTCAATGTCGGTCATGTTGTACTTGAAGCCCGGGGTCGCGACCTTATACTCCCATGTGTTCGAGGACGTATACCTCTCCCAGGCGTCCCTGGTCATTCCGTGCAGGCTCAAGAGCCTCGTCTTCTCGGCGAGCTCGTCGGCGTTCGTGCACAGCGCGCCGCCCTCACCGGTCGTGATCGTCTTGGTCGGATAGAAGCTGAAGCACGTCGCGTCGCCGATCGAACCTATCATGGCGTCCCCGTATTGGGCCCCGAGGGCGTGCGCGGCGTCCTCTATTACGGCCGCTCCGGCGTCCCGAGCGAGGGAAACTATCTTCTCCATGTCGCAGGGATACCCCGCGTAATGAACGGCTATCACAGCTTTGGTTCCCGCGGTGAGCTTCTTCTCAAGGTCGTCGTGATCGAGAGTATAAGTGGAGGGATCGATATCCACGAACACCGGCTTTGCGCCGCAGTGAACGACTACGTTTACGGTCGAGCAGAAGGTAAAGCCCGGCACGGCGACTTCGTCGCCGGGGCCTATGCCGAGTCCGAGCAGTGAAAGATGCAGGGCCGCGGTGCAGGAGCTTAGCGCTACGACGTGGCCCGCCCCGGTGTAGTCCTTCAGCCGCTCCTCGAACCGAGCCGTCACCGCGCCGGCCGTAAGCCAGCCGGAGTCCAGAACGGAGAGGACTTCCTGTTTTTCCCCCGGGCCTATGGATGGGAGGCAGTAGGGAAGAAAATCTCTGCGCATCGAGGCCTCCGTGTCTTCATCAGTACTTCCGAAAGCCGGGACGGACCGCAGGGTTCGCTTCTACCGGACTGCCGTGATGCCCGTGAATCGGTCACCTCGGGCGGTCGATCCGGTCGTCCGGTTCCCCTGTCTTCAGGTTGTCTCCCGGCCCGGCGATCTAAGACCGGCTCCGTCTCCCAGCCGCGGGCGTATCGGCCTCCGGCGAATCAGGCGCCTTTGGAATAGTACCTCAGGAGCTTCACCATCGCTCTTAGCACCCCGGAGGTCTCCTCCCCGTCCATCTTGGGGTAGAGGGGCAGAGAGAAGATGCGGTCGGTTAGGTATGCAGCGTTGGGAAAATCCTCCGGTTTGTGTTTGTAGGTCTCCCGGTAGTAGCCCTGCGTGTGAAGCGATCTGAAGTGAATGCCCGTGCCGACATTTTCCGCCTTTAGTCCATTGATAAAAGAGTCTCTGTCCACCGAAAGCCCATCGGTGTTCAGCGTGACGATGTAAAGGTGCCAGGCGTGCCGGATGTCCGGCTGATCGCAGGGAAGCGTCACCACGTCGCTCAGTTCCTTCAACCCCTGACTGTAGAAATCCGCCATGGCCGCGCGCTTCTGAATGAAGCCCTCGAGCTTGGGGAGCTGGTGTATCCCCAGCGCCGCCTGGACGTCGCTCATATTGTACTTGTATCCCGGAACGACGACTTCCCAGTGCTGTGTTCCCGAGGCGGTGTATCTTTTCCAGGCGTCCTTCGTTATGCCGTGGAGGCTCAGAATCCTCACGTTCTCGGCCAGCTCCTCGTCGTCCGTTGCGACAAGGCCTCCCTCAATCGTGGTTATGTTCTTGATCGGATAGAAACTGAAGCACGCGGCCTTGCCGATGGTTCCTATCTTGCGGCCCTTGTAGGCGGAGCCTATCGCGTGGGCGGCGTCCTCGACGACCGCCAGACCGTGCCTGTCGGCGATCTCGGAAATCCTGTCCATATCGCAAGGCCGGCCCGCCATATGGACGGGCACGATTGCCTTAGTTCTGTCGGTGATCTTCTCTTCGATGAGATCGGGGTCAATGTTGAGCGTGTCCCTCTCCACGTCAACGAAGACCGGACGCGCGCCGAGATGCACTATGACGTTGGCCGTGGACGGCCAGGTTATGGGAGAGGTTATCACCTCGTCGCCTTGTCCTATGCCAAGCGCGGCGAGCGTCAGATGAAGGGCTCCCGTGCAGGAGTTGACGGCGACGGCCTGTGAGCAGCCCAAATACTCTCGGGCCAGTTCCTCAAAACGTTGCGTGCGCGGCCCGGTTGTGAGCCAACCGGATCTCAGCACGGCTATGACCTCTTTCTCCTCCTCTTTTCCAAGCAGCGGGAGGGAGAACGGGACGAAGTCATCACACGCCGGCTCGCCTCCCATCGTAGCGGGCTTCTCCACGAGCTCCTTCAGAAGCTTGATGTTATAGTAGCGCGGGCTTTCCGGCTCCGGGACGGACCCGGCCGCCAGCGCTTCCGATATCTCACGGACCCCGTCTTCGACGGTCCAAGTCGGAGTTGTGCCCAGGAGCCTCGTCATCTTGTCGAAGTTCACTTTGTAGGTCCTGCGCTCCGCGTCCCCGGGCGCCACCTCCAGGGTCACGTCCTCGAGGTTGGCGGCGATGATATCCGCCAAGTCGCAGATCTGATAGTTGAGCTTGTTGGAGCCGATGTTTATAGCCTCGCATGAAAGGGCCTCAGCTCGCTCAAGCGCTGCGATGAACGCGTCGGAGCTGTCCTCAACGTGGACGAAAGGCCGCCATTGCTTGCCGCCTCCGAGTACGTAGATCTTCTTGTTCATCGTGCCGTGCAATACCATAACGTTTACGGCCAAGTCGAAGCGCATCCGTCGAGAGAGCCCGAAGAGAGTGGCCTGCCTCAGGTGAACCGGCCAAAAGGAAGCCCCCGCCATCTCGTTCAGGGCGCCCTCGGTCTTTATCTTGATCTCGGCGTACAGCGAGACCGGATTGAGCGGCGAGGTTTCCTTGAGCTCACCTTCTCCGGCGCCGTAGACGCTGCACGAGGCGGCGAAGATGAAGGGCCTTATTCCCTTGGCCTTGGCCTTCTGCGCCAGAGCGAGAGACGCCCTGTAATTTACCCTCTCGGTCATCTCCGGCCGCAGATCGCATGAGGGGTCGTTGGCGAGGCCGGCGAGATGTATCACCCCATCGATTCCGTCGAAGAGCGCGGGATGCTCATCGACCCGCGTAATGTCGCCCTCCACCAGCTCGAAGCCGTCGCGGTCCAGCAGATCCTTTGCGGGCTCGCTACCGAAAAGCAGCCTGTCGAAGGCCCTGACCTTGTAGTCTTTCTCAAGAAGCTTCCGGCAAAGCACCGTACCGAGGTAACCGGCGCCGCCGGTGACGAGCACTTTCATGTTCATAAACCGAAGCCTCCTCCTATCGAACGCCCGATCCTCGAATCACTCTATCCACCGGTGGAAGTTGTACCTACTTCCTACTATCCGCCATCCCAGTGAGGTCCATCCCCGCTGAACGGGGAAGTTCATTATATTCGTGGGCCCGTCCAGGACGTCGACCTTTCCTGCCATCCACTCCATCGCCACCGCCGTCACGCCCTTGAAGACGCCCTTTCCGTAGTACTCCGGAGACACGGCCGCCAGATCGTAATGCCCAATGCGGACTCCCAGGGCGGCGTGTACGCCCTTCTCCATTTTCCACGTGCTGAAACCTATGACTTTGTCTCCGTCCAAAGCCACGAACACTTGGTCGGCATAGCCCCGGCAGGCGTTCTTGACCCACTCACTATGCACGCGGGCGGCGCTCTCGGGAGGGATCTTGTGGTCAATGGTGAAACGGTCGAAGTGTCCGGTGAAGCTCTTTCCTGCAAGCTCCTCCAGCTGCTCTACATCCTTCTCCTCAAACGCGCGATATCGAAAAGGTCCCTTCGGCTGTGTCACTCCGCCGCGCCTCATGTCGAAGCCGTAAACCAGCAGGGTGGACATCAGTTCGAATCCCGCGAAACCCATTGCCCTGGCGCCGAAGTGATCGGAGGGGTCCGTTTTGGCCACGAGGAGCCTGCCTCCCTCGGAGGCGCAGTGCTCAACCGCGAAGCGAACGAGCTCTTCGGTTATTCGCTCCTGTGCCGGTCCCTCCGGGACGATCAAGTCCCTCATCGCGAAACAGCTTATGCCCAGCACCTCGGTATCCCATGGGAGCTTCTCAAGCAACACCACTCCATGCGGCCTACCCTCCACCATCGCGCCGAAAAGGCCCAGCTTCTCGGCGGATAGGGCGTCACATGTCTTCTTGAAGTGATACTCCGCCAATTTGGCCCGGTCGAGGTCCCGGTGGTATTTGAAGGGGAGATTGTGCGAGGCGACGAACAGCCCGCCGGCGTCTACGGCCTGAGAATATGATATCGGTTCAACGACCACTTGTGCCACTTTCATTCTCTCCCTTGGTGCGCACGGAAGCGGCCGTTTCGGCCGGGGCGCGGCTCTCCGCCGCTCTTCCGATTATCCTACGCGCGGCGTTGAAGCCGTCCTCCATGCTCTGGTCCATGTTCAGGTATGCGAAACTACCCTGGCGCCCGACCGATAACAGGTTTCGGTAACGATCCAGGCTCTCGGTTATGTGAGGGAAATTCTCCTCATACTCTCGATCGGCCAGGGGGTACGCATGGGGAAGTCTTAGAACAAAATGCGTTTCCACGTCGGTCTTCTTCAGAAGCTTGAGATTCTCGAGATTGTCCATGCATTTCAGATATACTTCGTCCTCGGAGGCGTTCCAAACGTCGTCTCCTTGAAAACAAGACGTCTCCAGGCACAGGATCGTCTTGCCCGGAGGCACTACCGCGGGCGTCAGATTCTTATACTCGGAAAGCCTGTTGAAGAAGATATCGCTTGACGAGTAGTAAACCCATTGGTAAGGGGATGCCTGCTCCTTTCGCGCCAGGATATAGATGAGGACCATCGCCCTGAACTTCAAGCGGCGGACCTTCTTCACGACCTCCACGTCCGGGGACGGGTGCAGCATTTCCACCATCTCGGTCAGCGGCATTGTCGAAACGAGCCAATCGCAATATGCCCTCGAACCGACTTCCCCCTGATTGACACTGACGGATCTCACCAGGTCCCTGTCGCAGTTTATGCCGGTCGCCTCGGCGCCGAGCCTTATCGTTCCGCCGTGTTCCTCTATGCGCTCGGCCACCTTGTCCCACATCAGCTTGGCGCCCTTCTCCGTGTAGTAGAAAACCTCCCTGTAAGGGGAGTGGGAATGCTCATCGGACTCATCCGCTTGGGCCTTTCCGAGAAGGGCCTTCTTCAAGACGCTCCACAGGCTTAGAGAGGGGATTCGCTGCGCGGCCCACTTGAGCGTGAGCTGAGTCGGCGGGACTCCCCACACTTTGTGTGTGTACGGCCCGAAGTATATGTCGTAGAGGCGCCTCCCAAACCTGTTCTTCACCCAATCCTCGAAGTTGCTTTCGGGACGGCTTACCCCGAGACGTCTGCCGAGCCGCGTGCCCAGGAAGTCGACGAAGCACACGGCGGCCGTGAACGGGTTCAGGCCGAAAAAGATGTCCTTCGGACGCAGAGGATAGTTGAAGTACTTGCCCTGGAAGTGGATCGCCGCCTTCCTTCTCAATTGTATGAAATCGGGTCCCATGAGCTCGACCATGCGATCGACGATGGGCTGGTTTTCCAGCTTCGACCGGTGGAAGCCGTGCGTTCCGTAGTCCAGGATGCATCCCGCGCGCTCGAAGCTGGAGGACATCCCTCCGACCACGGGGGCTTTGTCGATGACCTCGACGGAAATCCCCGCTTCGGCCAACTCCCACCCGGCTGCGAGGCCCGCCGGTCCGGCTCCCAGAATCACTACCTTCATTGAGTACCTCCCGCGTGGTTCCCGCGTACCAGGCCCATACGGGACAGGATCCAAAGAAAGCCGTAGCCGGCCAGTATGATGGAGCACGGTTCGGTCGGGATCCTGTATCTCACCGTTGTGTGAAACAGGGAGTATCCGGCGGCGAATAGTACGGGCACGGCGAAAAGCAGCAAGGCCTCCCTGCGGCCCCTGAGCGAAGCCAGGACCCCGACAAGGGAGAAAACCAGGACCGGTACGTACGTGAGGGCCGCCACTATCTTGTTCCTATCCACCGTGTGCACGTTCTTGGAGAAGGTGGACGGGAAGGGGCTAAAGAAGTTTCTGAACTTCTTTAGGTATATGACGGCAAACCTCCCCGGGTTTTCGGTTACGAAATCCTTGAAACGCCGCAGAAAAATGTCCTCCTCCGTCAATTCCGGATCTGCCAGGGCCTCGGCGCTTACCTCATCACGGAGCCTGAAAGACTCAGCCCGAGTCTTCTCCTTGTCGTCTGGGTCCGACCACGGGTTGTTGTGAATGTACAGAAGCTGGCTTCCCGCCGTCGCAATGAGAATGAACCTGCCTTCCACCACGTAATTCCTTATCGTCCACGGTACTATCATGCATAGAGTGCAAATTCCCAGAAGGAGCACGTCCTTCGCCGCGGGGAGCATCCGCCCGTTTCTGACCCAATAGGCCCAGACCGCGGCAACGGGGGCCAGAGCCAGCAGAAGGGGCACTACGAGCGCTCCCAGACCGATCAGCAGGCCGCAGGCCGCGAGGAGGCGGCGATCGGGCGACTCCGAATACAGGAGCAGCAGCCAGACAATCCCCATGATCAAAGCGGTTTCCAAGGCCTGTGGGAGCACGACCCCGGACACGTAAATCAGAAGGGGGTAGGCGCATGCATAGAGCGCGGCCAGGATTCCGACCTTCCGGGAGAACAGCTTCCACCCCACTATGAAGGTCAGGACGCATGCGAGTGCTCCGAACGCCGACTGGACGAGGCGAATGGCGGTCAGGCTGTCTCCGAACAGCAGTCTTATTCCGGACAGGAAGTATACATAGCCGGGCGGCTTGAAGGTGGTTGGAAGGTACCACACGCCCCGGTCAACGACCGCCGAGACCTCTCTAAGGTATGACCGCTCATCCGACCAGTAAACGGTCTCCTCCAACGTCAGGCAGAAGGCCGTACGCAGCGCGAATGCGATAGCGAAGACAAGGAGGGCGATCTTTATATTGGAGCGAGACGTAGCCGAGTCACGCAAATCGGTGTTTCCTCATCGGTGCCGCGCACAGGGGTAAGACAACCGCCCCCGGGAGGCCACGTGCGGTCCCGGGGGGCGTCACAAGCACAGGCGGACCCGAACCGGGTCTTCGCGTATGCTATCACGCGGTTTGCCGGGGTGTCAACGCCCGCGCGGCGCGGGCGGCGGCGGGTCGTGGGCGGATCAATCGACGTAGCCGAGGCTCCGCAGGCGCTGGAGCTCCTCTTCCGTGACGGTCCTCTCTTCCTCGGCCGTCTGCCCGCCCATATTGAAGCCATAGTCAGCCATCAGGACTCCGCCGTGCTCGCTTACATAGTCTCTCGTGAGCGCCTCGGCCAGGACGCGCCCGTCCATGTAGTCGGCGGCGGGAAGTCCAAGCAAGTAGAGCATAGTCTGCGCGATATCCAAAGTCGTCGCCCTGTCGATTATGCCCAGGAACTGGGCCACGCGCATCAGTGGCTCCAGGCGCTGCCAGCGTCCGAAAACGCGCTGGAGAACGTCGGAGACCGGTGTTTCGACTGTCGGACGGCCGAACACGGGGCCTTTGGAGAAAGGCGCCCCCTTGGCCATTATGACTCCCCGAGGGTGATGGGCCCCCGATACGTCGCTGGAGATCGCCAAGACGTCTCTCAAGGGGATGGTCTCTTCTCCAAGATCGAGAGTCTCGTCCACATCCGTGCCGTGAGTGTATGCCGAGAGATGGATGACAACGTCGGACTTGGAGAGAAGCTGCCGGAAGGTCGGGTCGGTCTCGCGTTCAATCCCGTGGACCTTGGGGAGAAGCGGCTTTCCGGCTTTCACAAGGCGGACCCGCCGCAGCGCGTCGATCAGTCTGTCTCTGACCTCCTCGACCGAACCGCCTCCGCCGGCGAAAGCAGGCAGGGCGTCGCGGTTGACAAGGACGCCGGTCGCGTGCAGATTGATGTCTGATCCCGCGGGCCAGTAGGCGAGAGTCTTGGAGAAGTCCACCTCTCCGTTTTCCTTGAAAACGAGAAACCCCAGCTCGGCCAGGAGGCGGTTTACCGACAGGTGGATCTGGGGTTTGGAAGCCGTCTCCATTCCGTGGTCGGACACGACGATGACGGCGGTGTTCGGACCGCACGTGGAGTTGATATGCTCGAAGACCTTGTCCGCCCTCCGCCAGTGATCGGAGATCGCGTCTCCCTTTGCTCTGACCTCTTGGGGGCTCGGCTCAAATAGCGTCCCGCGCACGGCTTCCGGGAACATGTAGTTCCAGTAGCGGTGCTCGATGGCGTCGGTCGAGTGGGTGTACCAGGTGAAGAACGAGAATGACGGATCGTACAACCTGTCGAAGAGCCTCACCAGAACTTCGATCTCGTGGTTCAAAGATGCCGCGTAGTCGTCGGCGCCCGATGCCGGAGGGACCGATTCCACAACCTGTGACACCGTCGGGATGAGCTCGGGCGGCCATACGGAACTCTCATAAGGAGTGAGGCCGATGGGAGTCACGTTCGGGAAGTTGAAGCCCGAAATGTGCTCCGGGGGATAGCTCGCCATGTAATTGATGAGCCCGCAGCTCATCCCGGCCCGGCCGGCGACGTTCCAAAGGGCCGGCACCTTTCGATGCGTGCTGCCGGTCTTGACGACTCGGCCGTCGGCTCCTACGACCGTATGGGTCAGTATTCCATGGCTATGCCGTTTTACCCCCGTGACGACGGTCGTCCAAACGGCGGGGGAGTATGCCTTGCCGTACACCTGCAGCGTGCCGTAAGCGGATTCGTTCTTGAACTTCTCCAAGTGCGGCAGCTCCCCCCGGTCGATCATAGGCCGCAGAACGGTCCATGTCGCCCCGTCCAGTCCGATCAAGACTACCTGCACGTCGCTTGCCTCGCGCTGGGACAGATCTTCGATGCGCTCCCAACCGATGCGGCCGTGGAAGAGGTGCATGTGCGCGAGGGTCGCAATGCAGACTATGAGCAAGAAGGCCAGGAACCCGGCGTGGAGCTTGCGCGCTCCGCTCAGGATTCGGGTGCGGTATAGGGCAAAGACCAGGACAAGAGAGAGAATGATCCCGCCCGCGAGACAGAGCGCGAGCGAATTCCTGATGAACGCGAGCCGGTACTCGTCGAGCATGGAGACGTTCCTCGGCTGCGCGATGTGCCACTTGGCGTTGACGTATACGAAAGGCACCAGCGTGGCGAACGGGACAAGCATGAGCGTCCAGAGAGTCTTTCCCCGTATTACCGGCAGGAGCCTTGACGGAATCCAAAGGACTACTCCGAAGGCGACTCCGACCACCCCCGCGAGCAGGCCGTATATCGCGATGGTGTAGGCGTATGAGTGAATGAGATGGCGCGTGCCGAATACGAACGGAGCCGAGACGTCTCCGTAGAGGGCAAAGGAGAGCAATGAGAACAAAGCCCCCGAGTATGCCCCAATGAGAAGCCCTGAGTACGCAATACGCCCCAGGCCTGGGGGGGTGGCGTTCGGATTTCGCATCTGCTGTAGACCTCTGGGTAAGAGGGCTCCGGCCGGAAGCCCCCGACTCTGAGGGGGAGTGCTTCGGATTCCGTGCTTAATGCATATTATCGGCTTTTCCGGCCGAATGTCAACAGGGCGCGCGAGGGGGCTCGTTCCCGCGGTGCGTCCGAAGGTGTTTCTTGGGGACGGACGAAGTGGTTCCCGTAAGGGCCGATTCGTGGGAACGAGCCGAGATCCACTGCGGCTAAGCCGCAGTTAGCTCGGCGAAGTGGATGCGTGGCCCCAAGGGAACCACTTCGTCCTCTGCCCGGGGCCCGGCGCGCGTGGATCTCGGCCGGCAGGACGGCAGCGGGCACAAAGTGCCTTCAAACGCGACCGCGCGCTGCTATAATCCGCGTAGACCTCGATGAGGCACAGTCCATTCCGGTCACTCCGACCATAACCGAGCACGGGCGCCCATACGGGCACGTTGAGTCGCCGCGCCCAAGGTGGGCGCGGGAAGGGCCGATAAGAAACGCGGATACCGGTTACACATAAGAGGTTGGACCATGTGCGGCATTGCCGGCATTTACAATTACAAGACGCTTGAGCCCCCGGATCGGGACTCCCTGGAACAGATGGCGCGGCTGCTTGTCCACAGGGGGCCTGATGACAAGGGATTCCACCGGGACGGGGGTTTGGGTTTCGCTTTCCGCAGACTGAGCATCATTGACCTCGAAGGCGGAGCGCAGCCGATCTCGAACGAGGACGGTTCGATATGGGCGATGGTCAACGGTGAGATCTATAACTTCGCCGAGCTCAGAGAACGTCTGCGGGCGAAGGGGCACCGGTTTGAGACCAACGCGGACAGTGAGGTTCTTCCGCATTGCTATGAGGAATATGGAGAATCGTTTGTAGAGCATCTAAGAGGGATGTTTGCCGTCGCGATCTGGGATTCCCGGAAGCGGACCCTGCTGCTCGCGAGAGACAGGCTGGGGATAAAGCCGCTCTACTACCGGGAAGACGGCCGCTCGCTCATCTTCGCGTCCGAGATCAAGGCTATGCTCTCCTGCGGCCTCGTGGACCGGGAGGTCGACCTGCAGGCCCTCTGCGACTACGTCACGTTCCGTTACGTGCCCGCGCCCGGGACCCTCTTTTCAGGGATCATGAAGCTTCCTCCCGGCCACTTGTTGACGGTCGACGAGCGTGGGATGAGACTGCGGGAGTACTGGGATTTCAGGTTCGACAACGACGGCTGTCCCAAGGAAGCGGACATTGAGAAGCGGCTGAGCGACATGCTGGTCGAGTGCGTCAAGATGCGCCTGATGAGCGACGTGCCCCTCGGCGCGCTCTTGAGCGGCGGCATTGACTCCAGTCTGATAGTCGCGGTCATGCGGGACCTGATCGGCTCCAGGGTCAAGACCTTCTCGGTCGGTTTCGAGTCGGCGGGCCCGCTGAGCGAGCTTCCCTACGCGAAGATGGTGTCGGACAAGTTCGAGACGGACCACTACGAGATAGTGGTGGGCTACGATGACATGGTCGAGAACCTGCCCCGCCTCGTCTGGCATCAGGATGAGCCCGTCACCGAGCCCGCTGCCATACCGACGTACATGGTCTCCCGCCTCGCCAAAGAGCACGTCACCGTGGTTCTGACCGGCGAGGGCGCCGATGAGCTGTTCGCTGGTTACCCGCAATACGGTTTGGAACCGTGGGCGGGTCACTATCAGAGGGTGCCCGGATGGTTTCGCGAGCGGGTGATAAGGCCGATGATGGCGCGTCTGCCCTTCGGGTTCAGGAGGCTCCGGGTCGTGGAACGGAGCATGGCGACCTCATCGGAGGCGGACAGGTGGAGCAGTTGGTTCGCGGGCTTCAGCGGCCGTGAGAAGGAGGACCTCCTGGCGCCGGATCTAAGGTTGGGCGTGGAGGATCCGACGGGGGAGAGGGTCTTCGATTATCACGTGGCCCGGCTCGGCCGCGCCCACGCGGTCGAACGAATGCTTTATGCCGACACGAAAGTGTGGCTGCCCGACGATCTCCTGATGAAGATGGACAAGATGAGCATGGCCGCCTCGCTGGAGGCGCGGGTTCCTTATCTCGATCACGAGCTGGTCGAGTTCGCGGCGTCGCTGCCGCTCAAACACAAGCTGGACGGTTTGCAGGGAAAAGGAGTGCTTAGGAGGCTGGCGAGGGGAGTGCTTCCGCCGGAGATAATAAAGAGGAAGAAGGTGGGTTTCGTGGTGCCGATCAACGTTTGGTTCCGAGGCGCGCTCAAGCCGTTGCTCGAGTCCACCATCCTCTCCTCGCGTTCGCTGGGCAGGGGTTACTTTGAAGCGGGTTACATCAGGCGACTCGTGGATGAGCACACCGAAGGCCGCTTGGATCACAGGCGCGAGCTGTGGACTCTGCTCAATCTCGAGCTCTGGCTCCGCACGTTCGTCGATCCCGAGAAGCCCGAGCCCCTGGCGGTTACTCTTGACGATTTGAGATGAAGGCTTCCCAATGCCTCAAGCGCTTGTACACTCGAGGCCGTTGGGGACGAAGGGAGTCCCTCGGACGGTCAAGTCCGCGGATGACCGGTTCCACGGCCCGGCTTCCGCACAAACAGTTCAAGGAGATTAGGTAGACGGGCGGGGTAGAGGAAGGAGCAACGGGTAATGGCCGAATACCTGGTTACCGGCGGCGCCGGCTTCATCGGATCGAGTATCTGCGAGGAGCTTGTCGCCAGGGGACACAGCGTCTGCGCCTATGACGATCTTTCGACCGGCAAGCTGGAGAACCTGCGAGACATCATGGACAGGATCGAGTTCATGTCCTCGGACGTGCGCTCGGCCCCCGATCTCGAGAAGGCCATGGAAGGCGCGAGCTACGTTCTCCACCAGGCGGCCATACCGTCGGTCCCGCGCTCCATAGAGGAGCCGTTGTATGTGAACGACGTGAACGTGATCGGGACTCTGAACGTGCTCGAGTGTGCCCGGAAGCAAGGCGTTCGTAGAGTCGTATTCGCCTCTTCGTCGTCGGTTTATGGAGACTCCGAGACGCTTCCCAAGCACGAGGGGATGCCCTGCGCTCCGAAGTCGCCTTATGCGGTGACAAAGGCGGTCGGGGAACACTACTGTGCTCTCTACGGCTCCGTCTACGGAGTGCCCGTGGTGAGTCTCCGCTACTTCAACATATTCGGCCCACGTCAGGATTCGGCCTCACAGTACTCCGGCGTGATCTCGAAATTCGCGAGCGGGCTCCTGGGGGGTGAGACGCTCACCGTATACGGGGACGGGCATCAGTCAAGGGACTTCACGTATATCTCAAACGTGGTGGAAGCCAACTTGAGCGCTTGCGTTTCTCCGGAGGCGCCGGGGCGCGTCATCAACATCGGCTCCGGGGGTCGGATCACGGTGAACGATCTCGTGGCCTCGCTGGCGGAGATAACAGGGAAGGAGCCGGACGTCGAGTACTCCGCGCCCCGGCCGGGGGACGTGCTCCACTCGGAGGCGGATATCTCGGCGGCCCGGGAGCTGCTCGGGTACGAAATCCGGACCGGCTTCAAGGAAGGCCTGAAGAAGACCGTCGAGTGGTTCATGTCGGCCGGCCCTACAGGCTGAGCGCGACCGGCCGGGTCGGGTCGGGCATGGAGGACAAGCAAGTCTCGCAGCCCGGTCGGCGGCTGACCGACGGGCGCCCGTCGGCACATCAAAATCGCGCCGGGCGCTTGCAGCCCTTCGGGATCATCGTCACCTTCTTTCAAGGCTGGGCTGCCTCATGGCCCATGTTCTAGTGTGTTTTTGCCCTTTGTCCATTTTGGTCCTCGACACGACATGGGGCGTGGTTATCGCCCCGACGGTCACCCTTGACTGCCTTTCCCAGTGCCGGCTTTTCTCCTTCTCTTTGAGGTTACCGCCCCGCCGTGTGACTTAGGTGCCGGCAATATGCCACGCCTACGCAGCTGCTCCCGGGTCCGTTCAATTTCAGCGGCGAGGACCTTCTCGTCGGGCAGGGCCGTCCGGTACTCCGCCGCCATTACCTTGTTTGGCAACCCTTCGAGTGCGTACCGGGCGACGGCCTCGTGTTTCTGGGCGCACAGAATCAGCCCCACCGCTGGATTCTCATCTTCGTGAACCCAGTGTGCACGGGCGTAGTTTAGGTATAGGTGCATCTGTCCGGCGTCGGCATGGGTAAAGCTGCCTATCTTCAGGTCGATGACCACCAGACAGCGCAACCGACGGTGGAAGAAGAGCAAGTCCACCCGGTACCATTCGTCGCCGATGCGCAGGCGTTTCTGCCGTCCGACAAAGCAGAAGTCTCCGCCCAACTCCAGGAGAAAGACCTCCAGATGGCGGATGAGGGCTTCCTCCAGATCGGTTTCGGAATGCTCGTCTTTGAGGCCCAGGAATTCAAGCACACAGGGATCTTTGATCTCTTCTTCGGGGAGAACACGGTCCTCGGGCTGTGCGCTTCTCCCCTTGATCAACATGGCGGCTTTGTTCTTTGAAAGGGCGGTACGTTCATAGAACTGGGAGTTGATCTGCCGGTCCAGTTGCCGTACCGACCATCCGCCGGCGAGAGCTTCGGTCTCATAGAATCGCCTGGCGTTCTCGTCTTTCACTGAAAGAAGACGTACATAGGCCGACCATGGAAGCGGGAACCAGCGCGCTGCCTCCACAAGGGATAGCTCGTCAGATGGTCTTTTCGGTATGCCGGAGCGCGTCCGGCATATCTTCGATTCCGAAGGAAGGACTGATTTGCCAGACGGTGTCTGGCAAATCCGCTCTGGTAGATAGAGAAGATAGAAATGCCTCATCTGCTGGAGATTCTGTCTGGAAAACCCACGGCCAAACCGTTCTGTAAGATCGGCGGACAGCCGTTGAAGGAGCTCTTCTCCATATGGCGCGCGCGTTGCTCCTTTCTGCTCGAACTCCACGATGCGCCTACCGATCAGCCAATAGGCGGCCGTCATCGCACGGTTTACCGAACGAGCCGCCGACCTCCTCGCGGTGTCGATAACATCGGATATGTCCCCCAGGATCGAGCCATACTGAACATCCAGACCGACATCGGTCTTTGTCTGCTTCTTCATCTTTCATCCCCCCCCCCCCGCGGTAAGGCGGTTGATCCTCACGCACCATCATTGGCTTGGTCATAGCGTCCACTTCCAGCCGGCAATGGGCGATCTTGGAGACCTCATGTCAGGGGAATCGCGCGGGGTCTTCAACGGGTTACTGCAGTGTCTCGAAAGGCCGGAGTCAGTCCTTGACGGCCAAATAGCTCCCTATGGCTAGATGTGTCATCCCGGACTCGAGAAAGACGTCCACCGCGTCCTCGGGCGAGGAAACGATCGGGTAGCCGTGTAGGTTGAAGGACGTGTTGAGGATAACGCCTCTTCCAGTGAGCCGCTCGAACTCCTTGAGAAGCCGGTGATAGTCGGGGTTCCAGTCGCTGTTCACGATCTGGGGGCGGGCGGTGTTGTCGTAGGGATGAACCGCCGCCGTCATCTCCGACACCTTCTCCGTCGTGTCGAAGGACATTATCATGTAGGGCGCTTCGATGTTCTTCGGGTTGACGATGTAATCCCCGCTTCTCTCGGCGAGGATCGAAGGCGCGAAGGGCATCCAGAAGTCCCTGTTCTTGATCATGTCGTTTATGATTTTGATCACGCCCGGAACGGTAGGGTCCGCGAGAATCGAACGGTTGCCCAACGCCCGTGCGCCGAACTCCATTCTCCCCTTGGCCCTTCCGACCACGACGCCTTGGGCCAGCAGACGGGCCGCCTCGGCCTCGATGTCCTCCGTTTTGGTGAAGCTGAAGTCGCGACCTGCCGCCTTTGCCCCCGTCAGAGCCTTCTCGATCTCGGTGTCGTCATGCTCGGGGCCGAAGTAGACCGGACCCAAAGGCTCCAGAGCGGGGTCTTTGCCGTCGGCAAGGCACTTGTCCCTGTAGGCGACGTAAGCGGCGCCTATCGCGTTGGACTCGTCGCCGCATGAGGGGAAGACGAAAAGGGAGGTCAGCTCCGGTATCTCCGAGACGGCCTTGTTCGCCTTCACGTTCATGAAGACGCCCCCGCCCAGCGCCACGTCTGTTATTCCCGTGCGCCTAATGCAATTGGTCACCCATGTCGTGAGCATCTCTTCAGAGAACTTCTGCAGGCCGCCGCAGATGCCGTCGAAACGCTTCAGAGCCAGGGCGTCTCTCAAGAAATCGTAGCTGTAGAACGTCTCGGGACAGCCTGCCGCCCTCTTCCATATGGTCCCGCCGGCCTCCGGGAAATAGAGAAGCTTCTTGAGAAAGTCATAGACCTGCGCGGTGGCTCTCTCGGAGGCATAGGGAGCGAGACCCATGAGCTTGTATTCGTGCTCGAGCGGGACCATGCCCATGATGAAGGTGATCATCGCGTATATGTTGCCGAGGGAGTCCGCCTCGGGAATCTCGGCTATCTTTGAGATCCGTCCGTCCTCGCCGACGTTCACGGTTGCGCAGAGTCCGTCGCCCGCGCCGTCGTTCGTGAGAACCAAGACGCGGTTCGGTCTGTCCGGCATTGCATAGTAAGCGCAAGCCGCGTGGGCAAGATGATGATCCACGAAAGTCGCCTTGGAGGGATCGAAGCCCGCTTTGCGCAAGGACTTCAGCCTATCGGAGCGTCTGCGCTCGTTGTATACCGTCCGGATGGCCGTCTTCTTCAGGAATCTCTTGACGGTGGTTCGGACCGACCCCGTTCTCTCGTACTCCGACATCAGGGCTTCCCGGTCCATTGGGTAGGGCATATGATCCCCGTTCATGGCGATGGCGTCGAGGTCATCCGGTCCGCAAGATGCCATTTCGAGCACTCTGAGCGCGGCCTTCTCGGGAAACCCGGACCAGTTCTTCACCCTGTTGAGACGCTCTTCCTGTATGGCGGCTACGACGCGGCCGTCTTGGACTAAGGCCGCGGCGGCATTGTGCCCGTCGTGAATTCCAAGAACCCTCATTTCAACTCCTTCCGGTCAACATCTTCCGGCCTGAGGAACAACCCCGCGGTAGACTTCCAGGATCCTGAGAGCAATCCGCGATATGTCCAGATGAGCCACTCTATCCGTCCCGGAGATCCTCTCTCTCTTCGTAAGCACGTCTTCCAGCGCATCCGCTATCGACTCGGGATCGCGCGGGGTGAGGCGACAGCCCTCGACCCCGCTTATCAGCTCCTTTACGTCCCCCACTTCCACTGAGACTATGGGCAGATTGCACGCCAGAGATTCGACTGCGATGTTGGGCGATCCCTCCGACATCGATGTGATCAGAAGACAGTCGCACGCGTTCATATGAAGCACTATCTCCTCATCGGTCACTTTCGACACCGCCATCAGCGTTGCGTCCGTGCCTCTTTGCCTGAGAACGTCCACGGCGTCTCGGGCGAGCGGGAAGTTCTTGACGGGGAGAGAAGTGTCTCCCAGGAATAGGATCTTGAGGGGGGCCTCCGCCAGACCCAACTCGCGGCAGCATGATTCCCTGTCCATAGGCCTGAACATGCGCAGGTCCACGCCGCTCGGTATGACGGTCACCTTCGCGTCCGGCGGAAAAACGTCCTTCATCTGCTGTGTTTTGACCGTGACGGCCGCGGCCCTCGAGGCGGCGGACTTGGCCGCCTTGACGAGGATCTTGCTGAGAGCCGTCACTCCCCCGCTGCGTTTTCTCGCGCCCAGCGCGTCGTCGCCGCAGAAGGTCACGACAAAGGGGACGCGGGACTGGGTGCAGGCTATCAAGCCGCTCAGCCCGTAGTATGCGTGAATAAGGTGATAACGGTTGTCGCTCAGAATGCGCCGCAGCCTGGGGTAGGCCCTCAAGTACTCCGAACGCCTCCGCCAGCCCTCGACGACCATCACGTCCACATCCACACCGAGCCCCCTCAGAGCTTCGACTTCTCTCTTCACGTATATTCCCAGCCACCGGCGCTCCGGGGCCGGGTACATGTTGGTGAGCATGAGAACTCTCATGGCTCACCGCCCGCCTCGCCGGCCAAGTGGAAGAGAGTCATAGCCATCGTAGCGGGGTAGGACCGATTGTCTCGGAGCACCATGTAGTCGCCGAATGAGAAAGGAAAACCGCCGTCCGGGCGTTGTCTGTCGAGCGTCCATGAGAACCCTCTGTCGGCGAGCTCCCGGTAGTCTCCCAGCCCCCATCGCGAAGCGCGGGAGAGGGCGTAAGCGACCGTGTCGGTGTGGTATATGACGTGGGGTCCGCGGGCAAGGCAGCTATACCTACAGGCGCCGCTTTCCGTGAGTCCTCCCGCTATGAACGAGGCGATTCCGCCGGCGATGGACTGAGCGTCCGGGCTCTTCGTCGTCTTCCAGTAGTAGTAGAGGTTTATGAGCTGAAAGGCGTTGTATTGGAAACACTGGTAGTGGGGGACTTTCCTCTTGTACGATCCGCCGGGCAGCTCATATGGCATCTCCCCGACCTCGGTCTGGACGTCGGCTAAGAAGGCCAGCATCTTAGAGGCCGGCATCCTCAAATCCACTTCGCCCGAGGCCGCTTCAAGCTCCGAGAGAAACCAGATCGCCGCGGCGGAGTTATTGGGGACCTTTCCCCTGGGCACGTTGAAGTAGTTGATTGCCGCCCCGTCCGCTCCGTGTTCTTGGTAGCCTATGTTCTCCGTCATAAACCGGTGCCAGGCGAGCGCGCCCTCGAGGCACCTTTTGTCGCCGGTGCGCCGGTAAGTCGAGAGGAGGCCGCCCCCGGCCCAGATGCCCTCGATCGTCGTCACCAGGTGTCTTCTCTCAGGCATCGGGTTGGGCCAGCTTCCGTCGTCTTTCTGGTTGTCCAGCACGAAATCGCTCGCATCGAGGGCGAGGCGACCGTATTCGTCCTCTTTGGTCAGCCTGTGTAGCAGCCAGTTCGCGGCAATCCAGTACCCTTGGCCCTGGTAGCAAACGCAGTCGTCCTTCCACGGAACGAAAGACAAGTAGCCTTTCGCGAAGCGCCAGACCCTGAGGTTCCAACGGACGCCGGGCGTCGGACCGCGCAAAGCCCCCTTGTCCAAGTGGTTGTCCCGCAGATATCTATGAAGTCTCTTTGCGGAATCGAGAATTCGTTCATTCACACCCGTGACTCCCGAGAAAGCTGTTGCCGTCCCTCATTCTAGCAACGTTTGCGAAAGTGGGTCAACGAAAGCGGCCATGGGCGCGCCAAATAAGGGGTGCGTGCGAAAGATCTTCCTAGCTCCCTGCGCCCGGTCGCCGAGCTAACCTTCGCCTCGCGAAGGTGGATCTCGGCTCCCTCCTGCGGTGCGTCCGAAGGTGTTTCTTGGGCCCCCGCGCCCGCTTCGCGGAGCTAACCGTCGCTTCGCGCCGGTGGATCTCCGCTCGCTCCTGCGCAAGGGGGCCTTACGAAACATCCTTCGT
>Ga0180434_10001612_pt1 | contig 31802 bp, 26 predicted proteins | sample SS_ome_7_FD_132453 | JGI IMG/M metagenome (GOLD analysis project Ga0180434, IMG submission 132453) | Hypersaline lake sediment archaeal communities from the Salton Sea, California, USA - SS_1_D_2 metaG | ecosystem: Environmental > Aquatic > Non-marine Saline and Alkaline > Hypersaline >... | reverse complement strand
TTTTCTTCGTAAAGACCCTCAAACAGTTCCGCACCGGCCGGCTGGCGGTCGATGTGGTCAAGTTAAAGCTTCCGGTCATAGGGGCCCTCTCGAGCAAGGTGGCGGTAACCAGGTGGACAAGAACCCTGGGAACGCTCATAAGCGCCGGCGTCCCCATACTCGACGCCATCAACGTCACCCGGGAGACCGCCGGAAACGAGGTGTTCGCCAATATGCTGGGCAGAGTCCATGACTCCATAAGGCAGGGCGAAAGCTTCGCCGGCCCTTTGAGGCAGTCCAAGACGGTCGATTTGATCATATCCAACATGGTTTCGGTGGGCGAGGAAACCGGAGATCTCGATAAGATGCTGCTCAAGGTCGCCGACAACTACGACGAACAGGTGGACGTTCTGGTGGCCTCTTTGATGAGCCTTCTGGAGCCGGTGATGATACTGGTTCTGGGGGCGATCGTGATGGTGATAGTGCTGGCGATATTCCTGCCGCTGATACAGGTTATATCGGGTCTCAGCTCGACCTGACAAATGTGCCGGACGAAGCAACGCATAACAGTCAAAGGAGAAAAAATGGAACGGAACACCGAAACAACCACGACAAGGAAAGCATTCACGATCGTGGAGCTGCTTACTGTGATGAGCATCGTCATCGTGCTTATAAGCCTTCTGGTGCCGGCGGTCAGCAGGGTCCGCCAGTACGCCAAGAGGGTAAAGCAAAACGCCCAGTTCCACAGCATAGCCGCCGCCCTGGAGATGTTCACCAACGAGTTCGAGGGCTACCCGGATTCGGATTCGTTGGATGCCTCCGGAGAAGCTTATTGCGGCGCCATGAAACTGTGCGAGGCCCTGGTGGGACAGGACATGCTGGGCTTTCACCCTGATTCGCGGTTCAGGGCAAGCGGAAGGGACGACAACGGAAACTGGCTTTACGTGACCGACCCTATCGCCGCCGCGGACATCGGAACGCCTCTCTACAAGCAGAACCTGCGTGCGAGGAAGGGGCCCTTCCTGGAGCTCGAAGGCGCCAACGCCTACTCGCTTTCGGATATGTACACCGACCCCAGCTATGTTGCGCCCTTCTCTACGAGTTATCACGTCGACGGGGGGATCAGCAAGGCCCAGATGGTCCTTTGCGACGAGTATCCCCGCGTCAACAATGTTTACACCGGCAAGAGGATCGGCATGCCGGTTCTCTACTACAAGGCCGACGTCTCGAAGCTGCGGCATGACGTGGGTCTTATAAGCGAGAACATCTACGATTCCAGAGACAACCAGGACCTGGTCGACAAGCCATTGCCCTGGGATTTGGGCTACAACCATCCCATGAGCGCCGCCGGTACCACGCCGGACGACGTGCCGGCCGAAGGCCCGGCCCTTTTCTACCAAATGACCAGGGACGAGAACGTTCCGGCCGCCGACAGGCCCAGGAGGCCTGATTCATACATACTGATCTCTGCCGGCTACGACGGGCTTTACGGAACCGACGACGATGTCTTCAATTTCGAGGAATAACCGAAGGGCGGAATCGCCCGCCAAGGGCGGATGAAATGAAAAATACCGCTTACACACTAAAGATATTCTTGATCGCCCTTCTGGCGGTGTCCACCGCATCGGCCGGGCCGGCGGTGATCTTCAACGGCAGCTTCGAAAACGACGGCTCGATCGACGACTCCACGGTCGCGGCGCCCCGCCGCTGGACCGGCGTAAATGTTCCCGCCGACAAGTTCAGGTGGTGGGTCGACACCGACTGGTCCAGCGAAGGCGACTATTCGCTGAGCATGTACTCGGAGATATTCAAGCCGCTGGCCAGCACCGACATGGCCTCGGTCTCCCAGACGGTCTACATACAAAACGCCACCGAACTGATCTTCGACGTGCGGCTGGGCACCCTCCAGGGCGACCCGTGGGACCCGGACAAGCGGACCGCCCGCGTGATGATAGACGACGATGTGGTTTGGGATTCCGATTCGCTGGGGGCCGAAGCGACCGGCCGGCACCTGGATGTCACTGTCCCTCTGGATCCGAACCTGACGGCGGACCCCAACAGCCATACACTTTCACTGGTGCTCAAGTCAAATGCCGACGAAACCGAGTATTTCGCCGAATACCTTGTTCAGTGGGACCTGGTGCGGTTCGATCGCCACTGCCAGGGCTTCGGATACCTTCCCGAGGACCTGAACCTGGACTGCACGGTCAACATGGGCGACTACGCGATCCTGGCCAACGTCTGGCTGGCCGCCGCACCCGACCGGCGGATCGATTTGTTTGCGGACCAGGTTATAGACGGGCTCGACCTGGAGGCTCTTGCATCGGCCTGGCTCCAATGCACCGGACCCGGCGAGGGATGTTTCGTTGCGGAACTCCTGCAGCCGGACCTGAACGACGACGGGATAGTCGATTATCTCGACCTTGCCGCGTTTTACGAGAAGTGGCTCGACTACGAGGATTACAGGATCCAGGACCTGGACGGTTCCGGCTTCGTGGATTTCGACGATTACGTCTTACTGGCCGATACGTGGGGTTTGAAAAGCTGGCTGTACGGGCTTTAGGAGAAAACCATGACGCCTGAGAAGACAAAACACGGCTTTACGCTGGTCGAACTTCTCACGGTTCTGGGCATAATCGCCCTGCTGGTGGGAATACTGATCCCGTCGCTCAACATGGTGCGGACCATGGCCAAGCGCACCCAGCAGTCGGCCCAGCTTACCGGCATCGAATTCGCCATGACCGCCTTCCGGAACGATACCGGCTATTATCCCCCATCCAACTGGACTGTCGGGGCAGGCGGCCACTATTGCGGTTCCCAGAAGCTGGCTGTCGGCCTGTTGGGCGGCGATCTTCTGGGATTCCACCCTATGACCAACTGGAACGATCCGCTCGAACTGACTTCATCGCCCTATCTCGTCGACAATCCTCCACAGGAGAATCTAAGACAGAGGCTGGGCCCCTACCTGGAGCTGGCCGAGGCCAACGCCTTTCGCGTGGGCTGGGCGGCTCGCCCCTACAGCGGGCTTTTCGAGAATTATGCTCCGCTCCATCCGAGGACCTTTTTGATCTGCGACGTTTTCGCGGCAAGGAGGGTCACGATAACCGACCGCTCCGGCAAGCCCTCCACCCGAAAGGCCGGAACACCCATTCTTTACTACCGGGCGAACCTGAGCAGCCGCACCATAGATCCCGCAGAGGTGCCCGGAAACGCCACCCGGCAGCTTATATACGACGCCACCGACAACCGGCCGCTTATCGAGCTTCTGCTAAACGAAGCCCGCTTGCAGGGAGAAGACAAAATCCATCCGCTCGGCGATCCGAGCGGAACGTACAGTTATTTCTATGAGTATATTACCGACCCGGCCGTGGAGGCCAAGAACTGGCCCTACCGGCCGGACTCCTACATTTTGATTTCAGCGGGGCCGGACGGCGAATACGGCACAGCAGACGACATCTGCAACTTTTAGCCGCCCCGGCCGCCGCTTTGGCGAGGCAGCAATGAAAACCCGCCCGCACAGAACGGCCGTCACACTGGTGGAAATGCTCATCGTGGTCGCCGTGGTGGCGATACTGACGGCGATGGTCATACGCATAGCCGGCAGGGTCGAGACCCAGGCCGGCCAGAGGCTGGCGGATGCGGCCTTCGAACTGATCGATGCGGCCCTGGCCGAATTCGCCGACCAGCGATTCCGCTACGCCGATCCGTACGGTGAATTCACCTTCCCGCTGGACTGCAGCGGGTTGGACCAGGCCGGTTTCGAAAGCATCGTCGCCGCCGCCCTCGGCACCGACGCGGCCGCCGTAAGCGATTTGGCGGACCACACCGACGATCCCTATTACTTCTCCAGCTGCGGCTTGTATTTCTTCCTGGCCCTTGTCCCCGAGTGCCGCAAGAGCCTGGAAATGATAGACAAGTCGCTGGTCACCGATAAAGACTCTTCCGGCAACCGCCTGAAGATCACCATCGACGACGGGCAACAGCGGCTGGTCTATCCCCTGCTTCATTTTATCGATCCGTGGGGCACCAGCCTGAGATACAGTTATTGCGATGACCTGTCTGATCCGGCGACCAGGCGGAACTTCCCGCTTCTTGTATCGGCCGGTCCCGACAGGCTGTTCGGAACCGCCGACGACGTAACCAACAAATAGTCATATGGCCGAGGCAGAGTATATGGTCCGACGACCCGGAAAACCCGGTATGACGCTGACGGAGGTCGTGGTGGTCATGGTGGCCGCGGCGCTTCTTGCAGTGTTGACCTTTCCGGCCGTTCGCGTATTCATGCGGTCTTTCGAGTCGCAGGGAAGCGCCAGGACCCTGATCAACTCCGCACTGGCCGCCGCCCGGGCCATCGCGGCCAGGGAACAAAGCTACACCGGCGTCAGGTTCCAGGCGGCCGGAGACCCCGACAACGCCCTCAACGCCGAACAGTACATGGTCTTTATTATCCACGACCCGCAGCTACTGGCAAACGGCTTCAGGGCGGTCGACGGCGTAAAGCCGGTAAAGCTACCGGACACCATAGGGGTGATGGACCTGCGGTACAGGACCGATGCCGCCGACGCCAACGATTTCGGCAGCGACGTCATAGACTCCGACGCTGATATAGCCGACCCCCGAAGACTCTACGATACCACGACGTTCTCGGTGGTCTTCTCGCCATCGGGCAGAATGGTGATGCACAAGGTAAGGACCCGCAATCGCGACGGCGTCCCCCGGCCCGGCCTGACCGAATCCCGCGACGACGTATTCAACTCGCTGGAAAACATCCGCAGTGCCGACGGGGCCGGCACGTTCGTACAGGACGACTACCCCGACCTGGGCCTGGGAGCGGAACTGAGCCGCGACAGGTTCGTGATCTATGAAAAAAGCAGGCTCCGCGACGCCTTCGGCAGGAACAGGGCGTGGACGGATTACCTGGCCCAGCTCAAACCGGACATGATCCACATTAACTGTTATACGGGCTCGATGATCGAGCAGCAGCCAAAATGAGAATTCGGCGCAGGGAAAAATCGTTTTCACTTACCGAGGTCCTGCTGGCCATGGCCACACTGTCGGTGGGGATGCTGTTTATCGCGGGCGTCTTCCCGGTGGCCATACACTATTCGACCATCGCCACCGAGCGTACCATCGCCGCGGCCGCCGCCGACGAGGCCTTCGCCAAGGTCCGGCTTTACCTGGCCGGCGACGAAACGGATCCGAACGCGGCGCTGGACCCGGCCGCCGTTCCGGGCGGCTCGATGTCGGCCATAGAGGATCTCGGCCGGACCACCCTGCCGTTTGCGGCGGTAAGCCGCATGGAGCCCTCCGAGTTTTCTTATCCTTCCACCGAAGAAGAAGACCTTTCAGCAAAAAAATACTTCTGGTCGGCCCTCTGCAGGCGCGTGGGCCCGCTGGAGGAGGACCGCCTTATCCAGGTGACGGTATTTGTGTGCAGACGACCAAGTCCGAACATTGTCTATTATGCGCCTGACGCGGACGCGGATGTGGGTGACGCCGGCTACGGCGAAATCGATTGGAATAATCCGGATAATTATGAACGGCCTGTCCCGGTCAGGATAGCCGTTTCGGCCGTAGCCGGCGTACCCTCCGAACTGCTAATCGACGATCTGGCTGAGGCATCGCTTGTAAACGACGGCTGCACGATCCTCGATGACGACACCGGCCGGCTTTACCGAGTACGGGAACGCTACCGCGGCGACAAGGCCCGCATTGTCCGCATAGACCCCGACTGGCAGGGCAATCCGACGGATATTTGGCTTGTCGCCCCGCCGGCCGAAGGCGGCAGGAACCCGTGCATAGCGGTCTACCAGAAGGTGTTGAGACTGTAAAAGGCAAACGGAAACGATTTCGCCATGAAACGACAGCCTTTAAAAAGATTTAGAGCGGCCCCAAAAAAGGGTCCAGGACCCTTTTTTTGCCGCAACAAAAGGGTCCAGGACCCTTTTTTTCAGCGCGCCGCCTTCACGCTGGTGGAGCTGTTGACCGCCGTGGGCATACTGGCACTGGTGCTTTCATTCGCGGGAATCATCTTCAAGGTAAGCATAGGCGCAAACCGCATGGCCTCGGCCAACGCCGAGAATATGAGAAAGCTGCGCGCCATAACCGAGCAGCTCAACACCGATTTCAGGGGCATACGCCGCGACGCCGCCATGCTGATTCTCTTCGAACGGGACCCGGACCAACCCGCCAGAAGGTTCGACCGGATCATGTTCTTCGCCGACGGCGACTTCCAGTCCGCCCAGATGTACGATGATGCCCGCCCGAACGAGGCGTCAGACCGGTATCTTTCCGGAAACGCCGCCAGGATCCACTACGGCCAGGCCGCCACCGCCGACGTCAACGACCCGGTAAACACCCCCCCCGCCGACGGTCTTCTGTCCAGGCGCCAACACATACTGGCGGCCGAAGCCGGCCTCGACCGCTGGCCCGACGCCAACGACATGGCCGGCAGTTTTACCACGCTGGCGGCCAACAACGAGATATACGAGCACGACAACATGACGCTGGCCCAATGGAAGGCGGTGGACGCCAACGACTACCGGTATGTCACCGCCGCCTGCCTAAATGCGCCCCCTGTAGTGGACCCGGCGGACCCCAACACGATCCACAAGCTCATGTGCGAGGGGGTCGGCAGCTTTTCCATACAATGGGCGTACTGGGACGATCCCGGCGGTGGAACCGAAAAAAAGCTGATGTGGTTCCCGAATGATGATCCCGACGGCGACGGCGATACGGCCGACTCGCACTTTGCGATCAACGGCGCCAACGCCTTCGGAGTTTTCTTCAACCTTCCCGGCCTTATAGGCTTCGGCGACTGGGGCGGCGCGGGGCGGCTGCAGCACCGCGGCGGCGGGAACTTCGCGGCGTCGTTTTATCCGAAGGCCCTGAAATTCACATTCAGGCTCTACGACTCCAAAGGCGTTCTCGAAGGAGGCCGGCGGTTTACACACATCGTATACCTCGAACGATAATGGAACAGAAAACAACACATACCGAAACTTGCGGCGCCGCGGGATGCGGACGCCGCGGCTTCCGGCCCTCCGGCTCGGCCCTTATCATGGCAGTCGTCCTGACCAGCCTGCTGGCGGTGGTGGGGGCTGTCTTCGTAATGTCCGCCCGCATAGACAAGATGGCCACCTCGGCCGTATCCGAGAACAGGCAGCTCGACCTGGCGGTGGACAGCGTCGTTGCGCAAATCAGCCAACTGCTGGTCGCCGACGGCCCTCTGGCGGATATGCCAGGCGCCGGCTTCTACTACGACTACCCGGACGCCAACAATCCCTGGCTGGCCTCCCTGGAGCCCTACAACGACAGCGGAGTATACAAGTGGCGGCGGATCAGCGACGTGACCGGTTACCTGACCTCAAAAGGCTTCGACACCACCGACGTCGAGGTCGAGCCCACCGGGCTTGACACTACCGTGTACGTACGGAACTACCCGGAACTTAGAGTTGACCGCGACGGACGGTTCGTCGACAACAACGGCCAGTTGCTCAACGAAGGCGTCTCCGCCGACGCCGACGGCGACGGCATTGCCGATTCAAAGTGGATCAGGCTTGACGATGTGCGCGGCGGATCGGCCGAACCGATCTACGCGGCTATAAGAATCATCGACAACTGCGCCATGATAAACGTCAACACTGCACACGATTTCAACCCCAACTCCGGCGTGCCGCAGGAAGTGGACGGCTCCAGCCTCATGCAGGTAAACCTGGACAACCTGGCCCGGGGAACCGATACGGTGGACCGCCTCCACGACGCCAGGTGCGGCGGTACCGCCGTAAGTGCCGCGCAATTCAACAACGACATGATCCGGCGGATCGAGAATCCATCGGACGGTTATATTGCGTTCGACATTTCCGACGAGCTGGAGCTTCGCAACCGCTTTCTGCTGACGTCCTCCTTTGAAAGCCGCATTGAACAGGCGGCCGTCTGGAAGGCAACGCTCGACGGCGCTGACGTCACGAACGTTCCATTCGGGCAGGCGACGCTGAAGTTCGAGAATAACTGGATACCGCGGGTGATCGCGGATACCGCAACCATCGACGACTACGATCGCAGGCACGTTTTGGCCGCGTACAGCTTCGACCGTGCCGTCGCGGCGGACGCCGCCAAGTCCCGCAACATAAACAAATCCACCGGACAGCAGCTTTACACCGCCGTAAGGGAGGCGCTGGCGGCCGCCGATTTCAATGACATCGACCTGGAGCGGACCGCCGCCCAGATTGCGGCGAACATCGCCGACTACCAGGACGCCGACGACGACGTGACCGTCGTGGACGTCAACGGCCTGGGCCTGTGCTACGGCTTCGAAAGGCCCTGCGTCTACATATCCGAACTTGTACAGCGGCCGGAGGCCGACGGCAGCATATCCTACGCCGTCGAGCTCTACCGGCCCTATTCGGCCGACGGCGACCCCAACGGCTGGCAGCTCGCAATACAAGACCCCAACGAGACGGTCGACGTCGACTGGACCGCCGCCACCGGCGACTTCTGGATAAACTGGTGGAACAACCGGACAACGCCGGTCTTTTCCGGCACCAGCAAGGTCCATCTCAGACGACCGGTGGTCCACAACTCGATCACCACAATGGTGGCGGTCGATTCGGTGGAGGTTCCGGGCGGGGCGTGGGCAAGCTACGAGAGGGATATCACCACCAACAGGTGCATGAACCGCAAGTGGCTTATTCAGGCCGCCTCGACTCCCGGCGCCGCCAACGCCTACAGCAGCGGGGCCAAACCCATACAGGCCCATCCGGCCAACCTCGACTTCACCGGCGTCGGTGAAATCAGCAAGGTCCTGCGCAAAAGCGCCTACCCTCCCGACGGGGTGGGCTATAACCTAAACGCCGACGAGGAAGAGGAGGTCAAGATCGACCTTTCCGACCCGAATTACCAGCGGCTCTTCAATTACCTGACCGTCTTCGATCCGGCGACCGACACCATCGACAACGACGGCGACGGCGACACCGACGAGGCCGACCCCGGAAAACCTGAGCAAACGCCGGAGTTCAAGATCCCCGGCCGCATCAACATAAACACCGCGCCCTGGTACATAATAGCCCAGCTTCCCTGGGTCAGTCATAGAATCGACCCGCCGTTTGACAGCATCAACTACAGCCTGGCAAAGGCGATCGTCGCCTACCGCGACAGAGCCAGCCTGGCCGCCGAAGGCGGCCCGAATTATTCCGCCCGGCCCGGCGGGCCGGGCTTTCGGTCAATAGGCGAGCTCAACAACGTCATACAGGGGCCCGATGCGTACCGAATCGACTACTACGCACTCGACGGGGCCGACCAGGGCCAGCTGCCGGACCTGACAGCCGGCGACGGAGCCGCCGACGACTTCGAGGAAAGGGACCTTATCTTCGCCAGGATAAGCAACCTGGTCACCGTAAGAAGCGACGTTTTCACCGCATACATCCTCGTTCGCATGGGAACCGACGGCCCGCAAAAGAGAATGATCGCCGTGCTGGACCGCTCCAACGTTTACCGCTCGAACGGCAAAGTGAACGTCGTGGCCCTCCACCCTGTCCCGGATCCGAGATAAATAATAGGAATAAATAGGGACAGTCACCTGTTTTTAATAAATAGGGACAGTCACCTGTTTTTTGGGGAGAAATAGGTATGGTGTCCCCAGATTACAAAAAAAAGATACCTAAAACAGGTGACTGTCCCTATTTATTAAAAACAGGTGACTGTCCCTATTTACGAAAAAAGCCCTTGCTTTGTTACAAAAATTGCAGTATATTGGCCATACAATGATACAATTCAGGCCTAAAATACGGTACTTTTTGTTACGGTTTGGGTCCAGTGTTTACTCGTAATATACTGTCAAGGCTGGATTTGTGGGCGAACTCTTCAGGCAGGAAACCCATGATTCTGCGCGGGGCCCGCCAGGTCGGCAAGACGGTGGCGGTAGAAATTTTCTCCGGCCGGTTCGACGCCTTTATTTCCGTGAACCTCGATGCCCCCGGCCAGGGCGAAATCTTTCGCAAAGGCCTTCCTGTGGAAGACATTTTTCAGGCGATCTGCCTCAGGGAGCGGGTAAAAACCACTTCGGGACGGACCTTGCTGTTTTTCGATGAGATTCAGAGTTGCCCGGAGGCGGTCGAAACCCTCCGCTACTTCCACGAGAAGCTTCCTGACCTCCATGTGATAGCCGCCGGTTCGCTGCTGGAGATAGCCCTGCATGAAAAACACATCAGCTTCCCCGTAGGGCGGGTCGAGAACCTCTTCATGTATCCGCTGTCCTTTAGAGAATTCCTCGCGGCCGCCGGGGCCGACGAGGCCGTTTCCGCCATCGACACTATTCCTTTGCCGGCGTATGCCCACGAGACGCTTCTTGGTTACTTCCATCGATACTGTCTCGTCGGCGGCATGCCCGAGGTGGTATCGAGATACGTCGCCAGCAGGGACATAACAAAACTTGGCGACATCTACAATTCCCTGCTGACGTCCTACGAGGACGACATCGGCAAGTACGCCGGCAACCGGTCAGCTGCAACGATCTTGCGCCACTGCCTCGAAACCGCGCCGTTCGAGGCCGGACGGAGAATCAAGTTCGCCGGCTTCGGCCGGTCCAATTACCGGTCGCGGGAGGTGGGCGAAGCCCTACGCACGCTGCAGCGGGCCATGCTTGTTTGTCTGGTTTACCCGTCGTCTTCTGTTCAGCCTCCCGTCATACCCGACAGGAAGAAATCCCCAAGACTGCAGTTCATCGACACGGGGCTGCTGAACTACTGTGCCGGCCTGCAGGACCAGGTTCTGCAGCACAACGATCTGCACGCTTTCTACAAAGGGCTCCTGGCCGAGCACATCGTGGCCCAGGAGCTTATCTGTATGGACCCCAACACTCGCAAGAGACACTGCTTCTGGGCTCGGCATAAAAGGCAGTCAGCGGCGGAAGTGGATTTCCTGATCCCCCACGGCACCTCTGTCGTACCCGTCGAAGTGAAGGCAGGCAAGGCCGGCAAGCTGAGGTCCCTGCACCAGTTCATCGACCGCTCGCCCTGCCGAATCGCCATCCGGCTCTACGCCGGACCGCTGGTTTTACAGCAAATTTCCACACCATCGGGAACGGCGTTTAAGATGTTGAACCTGCCTTACTTTTTGGCATCGAAACTGCATGACTACATGGATTGGATGGCGACCGGCTGATAAATCCGGGGACACCATACCTATTTCTCGAAAAAAAACAGGTGACTGTCCCTATTTATTCCGGGGACACCATACCTATTTCTCCCAAAAAAACAGGTGACTGTCCCTATTTATTAAAAAAACAGGTGACTGTCCCTATTTATTCTATTTATTCTGCTTTGTTTATTTTAACACCGCTTTCGCCAGCTCTACAAGCGTTTCGCGGCCCCCGCCAGGGATGTCCTCGGAGACGCCCACAACCAGCCGCCGCAGTGTCAGTGCGCCTTCGAACAGATCCTTGACGGCCCGGCCTACGGCCGCAGGACCATCGGCGTGTATGGCCGACGGGATGTTGACCTGTATGGTCTTTTCCGGCCAGAGCCGCTGGGCCTGCGCAAGCGTCATCGGGCAGCCCGGTGGAGGCGTGAACGATTCGACCAGGTCCAAGGCAGTCCGTGCGACAGTCTCGGCAAGCAGCGCATTATCGCCGTCGAGGTGGGCACCGGCAAACTTGCCTTTGTCATGGAGAAGTTCACAGGCCTCTTGAATGTGGGGCACATGGTATTTCTCGAACATACCGCCGGCGCTTAGGCCCGAAATGACGTTTCCCTCCACCACGGCATATGCAGCCGGAGACGACGCGACAAGATCGAGCCTTCGACGGCGGTCCCCGGCGATCGTTTCGCACAGATCAAGTACCAAGTCCCTGCTGTCAGCCCACTGCATGCAGAACATCTCGGCCCCCATGTACCTGCAGATCAGGTCCTGCATCGGCGTGTGTATCGCCTCGGGCCTGGCGATTGACCGGTCGCCGTACATGGAGTCATCCGCGGCGAATTTGTCGTAGCAAGGCGTGTAAACCCGGCTCTCTATAAGGGCCTTCAACGGCCCGTAGTCGCCGCAAGCGGCAAACGGCATCTTCTCCAGCCACACGGTGCCCGGGGCCTGCCTTTCAACGGTAGTCAGGCTGCCGGCCGGGGTGTGGAAGACCGTCTCGTACCGCGGGCACCCGCCGCGGGGCTTCAGGGGTGTCTTTTCGATCCGCACGCCGGGCGTTTCAACGCGGTAGACAGTCGACTTGTTGACGATACAGGCGCCGGCATCGAGAAGCCGCGAGTTAACCGGCTCGCCGGGCAGCTTGTTGTTCCAGACGACGAACGGCACCTTGTCGGTGTCCCGCCCCGCCAAAACCGCCAGAAAACGATCTCTTGGACTCATGACCTATTTCAACAGCTCGAGAATTTCCTTGTGGACCTTTTTGTTGGCCGCCACGGTGTTTATCTCATGACCATCGTAGGACTGAAGGTCGATGGGAAAGAGCTTTTCACCCTTCCAGCCGGTGACGATCGCTCCCGCGGTTTCGACGATGACGGCGCCGGCAGCTATGTCCCACAGCTTCGGGCGGGCGGCCACCGTCGCCACCAGGGCGCCCCTGGCCACGTACGCCAGGTGCAGGCCGGTGGTGCCGAAATTGCGGCTTCTTGTGTGCTGTATGACATGGCAGACCCAGGCGGGGACACCCTCGTTGTAATAGCTGTCTATGCCCACGCTGGAAAACCTGTCCATCTTCGCCTCGCCGGGCGCTATTCTCCTCGAGTTCAGCTGGGCTTCGCCGCCGACTACCGCGGTGAACATCGAGTCGGTGGCGGGCTCGAAGACAGCTCCGACGACCGGCCGTCCTTCGTGTATGGCCGCCACACAGACTGTGAACGAGGGTATACCATGTACGAAATTAGCCGTTCCGTCTATCGGGTCGATAATCCACCAGATATCTTCGGAACCTCTCGGTACCTGCTTGAAAATGCCGGTTTCCCCGCCCTCCTCGGCTATAAAACCGTGGTCCGGGTAAGCCTGCTTGATCCGGTCCACGATTACCTGCTGGCATTGCAGGTCGGCGTGGGTGACGTGCTCGGTTTCGTTCTTGACGGACGCCTTTACGAAATCCATCTCCTCCATCGCCCGTTGGCCCGCCAGCCGCGCGGCCACTATCGCGGTCTCCATCAGGCGGCTTAGTTTGCCGTGGTTGAGTACCATAGTCCGTTTTGTCCTTGCGTTGACAACATAACAGCGCTGTTCTATTTTACCGTCATGGGGGCAAACAGCCAACAGCCTACTGGGGCCAAATTTCTGCGGGCGTCCTTGCGGCAGCGGGCAACCGCAGCCGTAACGCTTCTTGCAGTCGTCGCTTTCTTCGCAACGGCCTACATGGCCGCCTCAGGCCGCCTGGATCTCGACAGGTGGATCGATCCATGCGGTTTTAAGCAGGCGTACGGTCTGCCGTGCCCGACCTGCGGAATGGTCACGGCCGCAAAGGCCTTTTCCCGCGGCGAATTGGTCGAGGCCTTTTACATCCAGCCGGCGGCCGGCCTTTTGTGTTGCACGCTTGTCGCGGTGGCATTTTTTGCTTTTGTGACCGCGGCATTCGGGGTATATTTCCGGTTTCTCGAGCGGCTTTTCAAGGAAGTCAGGCCGCGGCAGTGGATACTGTACGTCGCGATCGTCATCGCCGCCGGGTGGGCTGTCACCCTGGCAAGGGCGCTGGCAGCGAGGCAATAACAACTATGAGACCCGACAGAAAGACGAGACTTTTCAAAAGGAATTCCGCGATCGTTTTACTCGCCGCGCCTCTATTGGCCGCTGCGTTCTTTTACAGCGGCTGCAAGGTCGGCGGCGTTGTGGGCATAATGGCAACACCCGGCTACCAGGAGGGATCAATACCGGCCGAATACAACCTCCGCGGAGACGGAGAAGGCAAGGTTCTGGTCCTAGCCACCTACGGCGGCTGGGTGGATCCCGGCGCGAACCTGCGTTACCACCTTACCTACTGGGTGAACCGCCACCTCAAGGAAAAGGCCCGGCTGCCGGATAAACGCATCATCGCCTACGAGCATCTTGTGAAATGGCGTTCCGTCCGCACTGATCCGTCGGATATTACACCATCGGAAATGGCCGAGGCACTCGATGCCGACCGTGTTCTGCTTGTGGAGGTCGGCCGGTTCGACCTGGACAAGATGCCCGGAACCGAAGATTACTACAGCGGCTTTCTGGCGGCCAAGGCTTCGCTCCTGGACGCCTCCGGCCGCGTGCTGTGGCCGGTCTCGGAAGAAGGCAGAGTCATCAGGGTCGGCTTTGAGGTCGAGCCCAACGGCCGACAGGTGGCTGTGGCGCGGCTGGCCACTGCCTTCGCGCATTGCATAACCAGGCATTTTTACGACTGCCCCAAGAAGAAATACACAATATTCGACGAACAAGGCATAACCAATCCTTCAAGTATTGAACAGGAGTTGAGATGATAAAGATTTTGATAACGGATAAACTGGCGCAGGAAGGGTTAGACCTTCTCAGTTCAATAGAAGACGTCGAACCGGTGGTCAAAACCGGCATAGGCGAGCAGGAGCTTTCGGAAATCATAGGACAGCACGACGGTCTTATAATCAGAAGCGGAACGAAGGTGACCGCCCGGGTCCTGGAAAAAAGCGGAAAGCTCAGGGCCATAGCCCGCGCTGGCGTGGGCGTCGATAATATCGACGTGGCCGAGGCCACCAGGAAAGGCATCCTCGTAATGAACACCCCGGGAGGCAACACGGTAAGCGCCGCCGAGCATACCATGGCGCTTATTTTGGCGATGAGTCGCAACGTAGCACCGGCATGCGGCAGTCTCAAGAGCGGCGCCTGGGACAGGAAGAAGTACATGGGAAGCCAGCTCAACGGCAAGCTCCTGGGGGTCATCGGCCTGGGCCGGATCGGCATGGCCGTCGCCGGAATGGCCCGTGGTTTCAACATGAAAATCCTCGGTTACGATCCCCTGGCCGCGCCCCCCAACGCCGAAAAGCTCGGCATCGAGGTTGTCGACTCGCTGGAAAGGATCTTCGCCGAATCGGATTACATAACGGTCCACACGCCCAAGAACGAACAGACAAAAGATATGATATCCGCCGAACAAATCGAGAAGATGAAGCCGAGCGTGCGGCTGGTCAACTGCGCCAGGGGCGGGATCATAAACGAAGACGCCCTCTTCGGCGCCCTTGAATCAAACCGTATAGCCGGCGCCGCCTTGGATGTCTTTACCAGTGAACCTCCGCAGAACAGACGCTTCGAAAAGCTGGGAAACTGTCTTGTAACCCCCCACCTCGGCGCCAGCACAGTCGAAGCCCAGATAGACGTGGCGGTCGAAGCCGCCCAGATCCTCGTTGAAGCCCTAAGGGGTGGTCCCATCAGAAACGCCCTCAACGCGCCATTCAGCGCCGGCGCCATGCCGCCTCTGGTGGTTCAGTACTGCAATCTCGCCTGCCGCATCGGCAGGCTTCTCAGCACCATCGCCACCGGCCAGATCAAGGCGATCGAGGTACGTTACCGCGGCACCATTGCGGAAATGACGGTTGAGCCCGTAACCGCCGAATTCGCAGCGGGACTCTTGCAGAAACACTTCGAAACGCCTCTTAACATGGTCAACGTCGGAGTTCTGGCCAGGGAGCGGGGAATAAGCATCGACGAAACGAAGAATCCCGAGGCCGAGAACGTCTCATCGAGCTTCAGCGCCAAGGTTGTCACCGATAAGGTCACACGGAGCGTAACGGGCTCCATCTTCGGCCGGAACCTGCTGAGGATAATCGAGATCGACGGCTTCAACATCGAGATGACGCCCCGGGGGCCGGCAATGGTCATCTTTAATGAAGACAAGCCCGGCGTCATCGGCTCGGTCGGCACGGTTTGCGGTAGACACAACATTAATATCTGCACCATGGGCGTGGGCCAGAAACCTGAGCAGCAGAAGGCCATGCTGGCCATAAGCCTCGACAAGCAACCTGATGCAAAGGCGGTCGCCGAACTAGGCGCCCTTGAGTTCATAAACGAGATCTACGTGTGCGATTTACAGTAGAGTGGCCAAAAAGTTAAAGCCAAAGAAGCGATCAAGCAAAACAGCGGCCCGCCTGACCCGCCCGAAACGGACAAAAAAGACCGTCCGGCGCCGTGAAAGGGCGCCGGAACCGGCGGCCACCGCCGAATCGATGGCCGCCCAACAGCGGTCGATAAGCATAAGCGAGTTCTTCGCCAAGAACAGGCACCTTCTGGGCTTCGATAACCCCCGCAAGGCCCTGCTGACGGCTGTCAAGGAGGCGGTCGACAACAGCCTCGACGCCTGCGAGGAGGCCCGGATACTGCCTGATCTGCTGGTGGAGATCACTGCCCTCCAGCAGGACAAGTTCACCGTAACAGTCACGGACAACGGTCCGGGCATCGTCAGGAAGCAGATACCCAACATCTTCGCCAGGCTTCTTTACGGCAGCAAGTTCCACCGCCTCAAGATGAGCCGGGGCCAACAGGGCATCGGCATATCCGCCGCCGGAATGTACGGACTATTGACCACCGGCCAGCCGGTCGAGATAGTATCGCGCACCTCGAGCAGTAAAAAGGCGCAACTCTACCACGTCCAGATAGACACGGCCAAGAACAAACCACGCATCAGTGTAGACCAAGAGTGTGACTTCGAGCTGCCGACCGGGACCAGAGTCACCATAACCCTCAAGGGAAAGCACCAGAAAGGCCGCCAGTCGGTCGATGAATACATCGCCCAGACCGCAATGGCAAATCCCCACGCCGGTATAGTGTATAAATCAAGCAACGGGGCAACCGTAGAGTACCAGCGACAGGCGAAGGAACTGCCCCCGACGGGGCGGCAGATCAGGCCGCACCCCTATGGTGTCGAACTGGGCTTGCTGCTTAGGATGGCCCACGACAGCCGGCTCAAGCAGCTTTCAGCCTTTCTGCGAAAGGACTTCTCCAGGGTAAGCGCCAGGCTGGCCCGGACGATATGTCAGAAAGCGAAGCTCAGCATAAGGCTTAAACCATCGAAGCTGACGGTCCATCAGGCAGAGGCGCTTCACGCGGCGATCAACAAAACCAAGATCATGGCCCCGGCTACCGACTGCATCGCCGCTATCGGCGCGGAACGGCTGGAGGAAGGACTCAAGGCGGTTGTGAAGGCGGACTTCTACACCGCCACCAGCCGAAGCCCCTCGGTTTACAGCGGAAATCCTTTCCTTATAGAGGCGGCGCTTGCATACGGCATAAAGGACGGCAACGGCGGCGATCCCGAAAGGGAGCCGGTCATGCGACTGATAAGGATCGCCAACAGGGCCCCGCTGCTCTACCAGCAGTCCGCCTGTGCGATCTACAGGTCTGTCGTCGATGTCAACTGGCGAAACTATTCGGTCACCCAGAACCGCGGATCCCTGCCCAACGGTCCGATGGCTCTCATGGTCAACATGGCCTCGGTCTGGGTGCCATTCACCAGCGAGAGCAAAGAGGCGATCGCCCACTATCCCGAGATCATCAGGGAAATACAGCTGGCCGTCCAGGACTGCGGCAGGAAACTGGGCGCCTACCTTCGCAGAAAAAAACGCGTCCAGCAGGAGATGGAGAAGCGGCGTTACATCGAGACATACCTGCCCTACATAGGCGAGGCCCTGCAGGACATACTGTCGCTTAAGCAACACGACGTCATCCTCGTCACGTCAAGGCTGCAGGAACTGCTTGAAAAAACCCGGAGGATATGACTTGGAACCTCTGATAATCAGCGTAAGCGGCCTTCGCGGCCTGGTGGGACAGACCCTGACCGCAGAAGTAGCATCCGGTTACGCCGCCGCCTTCGGCCGGCACCTGCTCGAAACCCATAGCAAGCCGTCGGTTTGCATCGGCCGCGACAGCAGGCCGAGCGGCCCGGCGTTCAGGGACGCCGCCGCCCAAAGTCTTACCGCCATGGGCATTGACGTTATAGACCTTGGAATAGTAACCACCCCGGGCGTCGGGATCATGGTAAGGCATCTCGGCTGCTCCGGCGGCATCGTCATAACCGCCTCACACAACCCGGCCGGATACAACGGACTGAAGCTGCTTCTCGACGGCGGAATGGCGCCGCCGGCCGATTTCGCCGCTGCAATACGCGAGGACTTTTACCGGATATCGCGAGGCAAGACCGCCGGCGTCAATCCGCCGCGCGTCGGAACGTTTACAACTATCAGCGATGCCGATGAAGTGCACATCGGCAGGATACTGAGGATCGTCGACGCCGCCAGGATAGCCGCCGGCAGGTTCAGCGTTGTTCTCGACAGCGTCAACGGCGCAGGCGGGCCGGTGACCAAAAAGCTGTTCTCCAAGCTCGGCTGCCGTGTTCATGCCATCAACGACCTCCCGACGGGACAATTCGCGCACGAGCCCGAGCCGCTCGCCGAAAACCTCACCGCGCTGTGTGATCATGTCAAATCGTGCAGGGCCCGGATAGGGTTCGCGCAGGATCCCGACGGCGACAGGCTGGCAGTCGTCGACGAGAACGGCCGCTGCATCGGAGAGGAATACACCCTGGCCCTCGCCGCCAAACACGTATTCAGCAAAATCAAGGGCAGCGCCGCCACAAACCTCTCTACATCGCGTATGATAGACGACATAGCCGCCGCCGCCGGCTGCACCGTCATTCGCACGCCGGTGGGCGAGGCCAATGTCGCCGCCGCGATGATCGAGCACGGCTGCGTTATAGGCGGTGAGGGAAACGGCGGTGTTATAGATTTGCGGGTCGGTCCCATACGCGACAGCCTGGTCGGCGCGGCGATGGTGCTTGAGCTGATGGCCGAAACCGACAGACCGGTCAGCGCCCTGGCCGACGGACTGGGGCGGTATTGCATGCTGAAGGAAAAGTTCGCCGCCGACTCCAGGCAGGCCGAACGTATCCTGGAGCTCGCTTCCCGGGCGTTCGCCGGTTCACGCGTCAATACCGCCGACGGCCGCCGTTTCGACTTCGACGACGGCTGGGTCCACCTCAGATCCAGCAACACCGAACCGGTTATGCGGGTAATAGCCGAAGCCACCGATCCCGAAACCGCCCGAAACTACATCGACCGGATAAAACAAATCCGGCGACAGGCCGCCTCCTGAAAAAGCTGAAATGGGGTCAGGCCTTGATTAGTGATTGGTGGCGTTGTTCCTTTAATGAAGCTTCCGTACGGATTGAAATAATACAAATACCGCTAACCGGCAATCAAGCCCTGACCCCATTTATTTTTGGACATCGAGCCGCCACTGGTCGCCTTCAATACACGAAAGCGAAAAGGCTGCCTTCAACTGCCCGCCCTCCAGCGTGAGGATACGACCGCCCGGCCGCGGCGCCGCGTGCCTGTAGGTGCCCCGCTCGACGATCCGCACTTTTCCGGCACCTTCGTTGACGGGGCCTTCATAGGTAAGGAACCGCAGGGGATGATCGAATATCCGTACCGCCCGGACCGGTCCGCCGGTCAATTCAAGCGGGTGAACCGGCAACCTGAAAGTCTCGAGACAGCCCTCGGCCTCAAGCATCAGGTCCCAGTGGACACCGCTCGCAGTGGTATGTTCCTGTATGACGAATCCGCCGGTTTGCTTCACCTGAGGCGCCCCATTCCAAACCGGCATTGTAACAAACCGCCGCCAGAAGGGCCAGTCGGGCCGGGGGCGGCAGGCGCGGAAGCCGCCTGCGGCGGCTGGAAAAATCATCGAATGATGGCAAGCTGGAAGCTTGCCCTCCAAAAGGATGCCTGCCCCCCGACTGGGGACACCGTGCGATTGTTCAGTTGGGGGGCAGGCTTCCAGCCTGCACAAGCCAGGGGTAAACGGTTGTTTCTTAGGGGCAATCCAACCACGGCCTATGGCCGCGCCCTTTGCGGCTTTTGCCGCAAAGGGGTTAAAGGTTGAAAGTCCGCGACCCGCGGCAGGTATACCCAGGAAACGGCCTGTCGCCCCTTCTCAAATACGAAAATCTATGTTAAGCTGAACCGGTTAGAAAGTCAGGCCAGGTTTATGGCTTTCCGTATAAAAAGCCGACCGCAAAGCTGGGCCGCGGCCCAAAAGCCCGTTCGAACCCATGATATCGCCGTAGAGTTGTTTAATGGACATCGAAAAATTCTTTAATCCCGCCAGTGTCGCGATTGTTGGGGCCTCGGGTAAGACCGGCAAGGTCGGTTATGAAATCACCGCCAACATGATAAAGGCCGGTTACAAGGGCGAGATATTTCCGGTCAATCCAAATTCTACCGAAATACAAGGCCTCAAGTGCTACCCGGACCTTGAATCCATAGGTCGTCCGTGCGAGCTCGTGGTGATCGTTGTTCCGGCCCGCGGCGTGCCGGCCGTCATGAGACAGTGCGCCAAGATCGGAACGAAGGCCGTGGTGATCATAACGGCCGGTTTCAAGGAGGTCGGCCGGGAGGGGGCCGGCCTCGAGAAGGATCTGATGCAGATCGCCCGCCAAGCCGGCATACGGGTAATCGGGCCCAACTGCCTGGGAGTAATCGCGCCTTCGAACAGGCTCAACGCCAGTTTCGGGGGCGGCCTGCCGGCAGCCGGATCGATCGCGTACCTTTCACAATCGGGGGCTCTTCTGGCGGCGATTCTCGACAAGGCCGCCGCGGCCGGGATAGGCTTCAGCAAACTTGTCAGTATCGGCAACAAGGCCGACGTGAACGAGCTGGAAATTATGAAATACCTGGCAACCGATCCCGAAACCAAAGTTATCGCGGGGTATCTCGAGAGCATCGATCACGGCCACGAGTTCGTCAGGCAGGCCACGGAGATATCACGCACAAAGCCCATACTTCTGATGAAATCCGGTGGTACCGAGGCCGGGTCCCGGGCAGCCTCTTCACATACCGGAAGCCTGGCTGGAAGCGAAACGACATATGAATGTGTCTTCGAGAGGGCCGGAATAATCCGCTGCGAATCCATAACCCGCCAGTTCGACTACGCGCTGGCCTTCGCCGGCCAGCCCCTTCCCAAAGGTCCCTCCGTGGCTGTCATAACCAACGCCGGAGGCCCGGGCATCATGACGGCCGACGCAATAGAACGTGCCGGACTTGCCTTTGCCCGGTTTTCTCAAGAAACCAAGGACCGGCTCGCGGTCTTTCTTCCCGCCGCCGCCAACATTCACAACCCGGTCGACATATTGGGCGATGCGCTGGCCGACAGGTACCGCGCAGCCCTGGAGGTGGTCCTGCAAGAAGCAGACGTTGATTCGATCCTTGTACTGCTTACACCCCAGGCCATGACAGAGGCCGAGGCAACCGCAGCGGCGGTCGTCGATGCCGCCGCGGACGGCCCCGGCAAGCCCGTCCTCGCGTGTTTCCTTGGAGCCGGCAAGGTCGACAAGGCCGTGGAGATACTTACTAAAGGCTCGATTCCATGCTACGACTGCCCGGAAAGCGCCGTTGTAACCGTAAAGGCCATGTCCGACTACATAAGGTGGCGCAGCAGGCCGAAGCGGGTGGTAAAGCTGTTCAGCGTCAACCGCCGCAAGGTCGAGGCAATAATACAAAGGCACCTGCGGCAGGGTATGAGGCAGATAGGCGAGGCCGACGCCAAGGAGATACTCGAGGCATACGGCTTCGTAACCCCCAAAGGCTCGGTGGCGGCAACGGCCGAACATGCCGTCAATATCGCCGCCCAGATAGGCTACCCAGTCGTGTTGAAGATATGGTCGCCCGATATCGTGCACAAGTCCGATGTCGGCGGGGTGCAGGTGGGGCTAAACAGTGACCGCCAAGTGCGGGACGCCTTCGACCTTATGATGTACCGAATACCGAAAAAACAGCCCGACGCCAAAATACTGGGTGTCCTCGTGCAGCAAATGTGCACGAGCAACATGGAGGTTATACTGGGGATGCACAGGGACCGCCACTTCGGGCCGGTGATGATGTTCGGAATGGGAGGGGTGATGGTGGAGGTGCTCAAGGACGTGTCGTTTTACCTGGCACCGCTTACCGCTGAAGAGGCCAGGCAGATGCTCGTTAACACCAGGACCTACCAGATGCTCAAAGGCGTTCGCGGCACAGAGGGGGTCGACATAGACCAGGTGGCGGAGGCTCTGCAGAGAGTCTCTCAGCTGGCGACCGAATTCCCGCAGATACAGGAACTTGACATAAACCCGTACATCGTGGGGCCCGAAGGCAGCACAGCCGTGGCCGTGGACGCAAGAATAAGCGTGGAGGAACTCTGAGGCTAAGCTTATGCGCAACTTCGACTGGCGGCAGGCAAACAGAGAAAAAATCGTCGGCACAAAAGAGGCCATAAGCCTGATAAAAAGCGGCAGCAGGATATTCATAGGCACCGGCTGCGGCCAGCCGCAGCATCTTGTGAAGTCGCTGGTGGAGCACTCGGCCGATATTTACGACGCACACGTGATCCACCTTTTGACCGTAGGCGCCGCGCCCTACGCCACGGAGCAGTTCCGGCGCAAGTTCAAGATGAACAGCTTTTTCATAGCCGATAACGTTCGGGACGCCCTGGCCAAGGGCATAGGCGATTATACGCCCATGCTGCTTTCAGAGATACCCGCGGAGTTCGAAGCGGGCAGGATCCCCATAGACGTGGCTTTGATTTCGGTCAGCGAGCCGGACGCCAACGGCCTGTGCAGCCTTGGCGTTTCGGTGGATATTGTCAAAAGCGCCGCCGCCAACGCCGCTTTCGTCATCGCCCAGGTGAACCGGCGGATGCCCAGGACTTTCGGCGACTCCTTCATACACGTCAACGCGATCGATGCGATGGTCTGCTACGACGAGGAGCTTATGGAGATCCCCGTGCCCGCTTCCGACGAGACGCTTCGCAGGATCGGTGAAAACATCGCCCGCCTGGTAGAGGACGGCAGCACGATCGAGTGCGGGATCGGGCGGATACCGCAGGCGCTGGCCGAATCCCTCCGGGGCAAGAAGAACCTGGGCGTGCATACCGAGATGTTCAGCGACTGGATAATCGACCTGGTCGAGTGCGGCGCTATCACCTGCAGCAAGAAAACTCTCAACAACGGTAAGATCGTGGCCAGCTTCTGCATGGGAAGCCGCCGGCTGTACGACTTTATCGACAACAACCCCTTTTTCGAGTTCTATCCCACCGAGTATGTCAACGACCCGACCGTGATCGCCCGGCACGAAAAGATGGCGGCCATAAACGTGGGCCTTGAGATAGACCTTACCGGGCAGGTATGCTCCGATTCGCTCGGCTACCAGTTTTACAGCGGTATCGGGGGGCAGCTCGATTTCATACGCGGCGCGGCGCTGAGCCGGGGCGGCAGGCCCATAATCGCCATGCCCTCGACCGCCAGGGACGAAACCGTCTCGCGGATCGTGCCGCATCTGACCGAGGGTGCTGGGGTGGTCACCACAAGGGGCGACGTCCACTACGTGGTGACCGAACACGGCACCGCCTATCTGCACGGCAAGAGCATCCGCCAAAGAGTCCTGGCCCTTATCAATATCGCCCATCCCAAGTTCAGAAACGACCTCATACAGGCCGCCAAAGCCAGAAAATATATCTATCCCGACCAGATCGAACTGCCCTGGGACAAGGTTGCCTACCCGGCCGAGCTGGAAAAATACCAGACGCTGCACGACGGTACCGAGATATTCTTCAGGCCGGTCAAGCCCACCGACGAGCCGGCCCTGGCCCAGATGCTCTATTCCCTCAGCGCTGAGTCCGTTCGCAACCGCTACATGACCAGCAATATGAGCTTTCCCCACGAACACGTGCAGCGGCTCACTAACATCGACTACCGCCAGGATGTGTCGATCGTGGGGGTCGTGCCGGACCCAGCCGGCGATCAGATCGTCGCCTTCGCGCAGTATTTTCTGGAGCCGGACACCGCTTCAGCCGAGGTGGCCTTCCTCGTCCAGGATGAGTGGCAGCAGAAAGGCATGGGCACCCTGCTGCTGGAGTACCTCACACAGGTCGCCAGGCAACGGGGCGTCAGGCAATTCCATGCCCAGGTTTTACCCGGCAACAAACCCATGCTGGCGGTGTTTCACAACTCCGGATACAACGTCAATACGTATTTTGACGGCCAGGTCTACAACATCGCTTACGACCTGACCGAGGCTTCGCGCAGGAGTTGAACCGTGGAGAAGATCAGGTCTGTTTTCACTTATCCGCCCGATCTGGAGAAGTATCCGTACCCGCCGGACTGTCCCTTCAATACCTCCAGAGCCGGCCAGGTAAGGCAGCTGGCAGCCTCGATGGGGTTTCTTTCGGGTCCGGGCGTACGCGAAATGCCCCCCGCCGCCGCCGAAAGAAAAATGCTGGAAACATTCCACACCGCCGCATATCTCGATGCACTCGAGAGGGCCGGACGCGGTCAGTCGCAGCCCGGCTGGGTGTCCATGGGGCTCGGTACCATCGATTGCCCGGTCTTCGAAGGGATGTATGAAGGCGCGGCCCTGGCAGCAGGTGGAACTCTCGCCGGTGCGGCTATGATCGAATCGAATGAAGCCAAGGTGGTTTTCAATCCCTGCGGGGGCTTTCACCATGCAGCGCCGGCAGGGGCGAGCGGGTTCTGTTACATCAACGACGTGGCGATCGCCTGCGGCATCCTGGCCGCGAGCAACCGCCGGGTGGCCTATCTCGACGTCGACGTCCACTTCGGCGACGGGGTGGCCCGCGCCTTCTATGAGAGGCCGGAAGTATTGACGATATCCTTCCACGAAAGTCCGACGAGCCTGTTTCCCGGCACCGGTTTCGTCGATGAAACCGGAAGCGGCGCAGGCAAGGGCTATTGCGTCAACGTTCCCCTGCCGCCGGGAACGTACGACCAGGCATATCTCGAAGCCTTCAATGCGATCGCCCCACCGCTGATCGACGCGTTCGCGCCGGACGTAATAGTCTTCGAACTGGGCGCCGATGCCCTCGCCGGAGACCCTTTGGCCCACCTGGCGATTACAAATAACGTTTACCGACGGGTGATCGGCTACCTTATGAAACTTGATATCCCCGTTCTCGCAACCGGCGGCGGCGGTTACAACATCGCCAACACCGTGCGGGCCTGGACACTGGCGTGGGGTCTGTTCAGCGGCCACCTGGCCGAGGATGCGGGCCGCACCGCAGCCGGGCTTGCCGTAGGCGGTGTTCTGCTTGAAAACGTCGACTGGCCCGGCGGCCTGCGGGACAGGGTAACGGCCGTCGACGATAACCAGCGACGACTCGTCGAACCGGCCGTCAAGGCGGTGATCGAGCGGATCAGGGCCGACATCTTTCCGGTGCACGGGATATAGGAGGGCCACGGCCTTCGGCCGCATCCTTTGCGGCTTTCGCCGGAAAGGGGTTTAAGGTTAAAAGTTAAAGGTTGAAAGTCCGAAGGCGCCGTGGGAGCCGCCGCAGCCTGCCCTGAGCGAGCGGAGCGAGTCGAATGGGGCGGCCGGAGAATCATGTGCAGGCTGGAGCCTGCCCCACTTTTGCCATTGGCAGGCTGGAAGCAGGCATCGTTATGCTTGGAATCGGTATCGAAAAGGTTCGTAGCGGCATCGACCGTTTTATGCACAAAAACAGTAAAAGCCCGCCTTGTTTCGTAGAAGCCGAGCGAAGCCGGGACCTGAATTTGTTATTGCTCGATTGCTCCGCCGGCGCCCACCGGCTCAAGTTCTTCGCTGTCGACTTCCTCTTCCACCGGCTCTTCGGCGATAAAGGACGGCTCGATAGCAGCCGGACGCAGCATCAGGGCAAGGCCTGAAGCCGCAAGGCAAAGGACCCCACAGATGGTGAAAGCCAGGGGGAAATTGCCCAGGTCGCCCAGACGGCCGCCCAGAATCGGTCCGCCGATACCGCCAACACCATACGCCAGGAACACCAGGGGATAGAGCTGCGCGATGTTTTTGGAACCGAAGGTGTCAGCGGTTATCGTTGGAAACAATGCGAAATTCCCGCCGAAGTTGAAGCCGATCAGCGCCGCTCCAAGGTAAAGAAGGGCCGGCGTACCGGCCATCTTCGTGAAGGCGATCACGAATATGCCCTGACTCAGACACATGACCACGACCGACATTTTCCGGCCGAGCTTGTCGGACAGACTGCCCCATGCTACACGTCCGAAACCGTTCGCCAACGAGAAGAATACGGCCATCGCCGTTCCGGCCACGGCGCTGGCGGCCGTCGGGCTCATACCGGCGGCCTGGAGGGCCTCCCTCGGGAACAGCTTCATCAGCCCGATCGTCATCAGGCCGGCGCCCGAACTGAAAACAAATGCCGTGAATATCATGTAGAACTGCGGTGTGCGGAGCATGTGGCCGGCCCCGCAGCTGACCGAGTCAGAAACTATACCGGCCTTGGCCGGCGGCGCCGTCCAGCCGGCGGGCTTCCACCCTCGCGGCGGAAATACCATCCAGATGCCGCCGATGGCCACCAGCACCAAAAACGCCGCTCCATAGACGGCAAACGTATTGGACAGGCCCACCGTTTCGATCAGATGGCCCCAAGCGCCGGCCAGCTTCACCCACAGCATCGCGCCGAAACCGAATCCGGCCACGGCCAGGCCCGTGATCAGGCCCTTCTTGTCCGGGAACCACCGCATGCCCACGGCGATAGGTACGACGTAGCCCAGTCCGATACCGGCGCCGCCGACTATCCCGATGAAGAAAACCAGCATGGCGACACTTGTTCCCCCGATCAGGCCACCCAAAAGGTAGCCGGCCCCCAGCACCACACCGCCGCTTATACAGAGCTTTCGGGGGCCCATCCTCGGCATAAGGTAATACCCGGCCAAAACCATCACCACCGCGAACGACACCAGCCCGGCTGAAAAAACGAACTGGGTCTGGGCTTTGCTCCAGCCCGCCTCCTGGAGAGGCGGGGTAAACACGCTCCAGGCATAAATCGCGCCTAAGCACACCTGGATCAGAACCGCCCCGACCACCACAAGCCATCTGTTCAAAACTTTGTTGTCAGACATTTTAGCTCCCGCCAACTGCAAATTATTTGCCCCGTCCCTTTATCAGCGACTCGACGACATGCGGATCGGCCAGCGTTGTTATGTCACCAAGATTTGAGGTGTCGTTCTCGGCGATCTTGCGGAGGATTCTTCGCATGATCTTGCCCGACCTGGTCTTCGGCAGCGCCGGCGCGAACTGTATCCGCTCGGGCGTGGCGATGGGACCTATTTCCTTCCGAACGTGCGCCGCCAGCTCCTTCTCCAATTCCTTGCTCTCGTCGACACCGTCGACCAGTGTCACGAAGGCGTACAGGGCCTGGCCCTTGATCTCGTGCGGCATCGGTGTCACTGCCGCCTCGGCCACCTTCGAGTGGCTTACAAGGGCGCTTTCGACCTCGGCGGTTCCGATGCGGTGGCCGGAAACGTTGACAACGTCGTCGATGCGTCCCATCAGCCAGTAGTCGCCGTCATCGTCTATGCGGCAGCCGTCCCCGGCAAAATATATGTTATCGTACATGGTGAAGTAAGTGTCGATGAAGCGGTCGTGATCGCCCCACATAGTCCGCATCATCCCGGGCCACGGCCGGCGGATGCAGAGCTTGCCGCCCTCGTTGATGTCACACTCGGTCCCGTCGTCGCGAAGCACCACCGGATCGACCCCGAAGAAAGGCCTGCTGGCGCTGCCGGGCTTCAATGTATGCGCGCCCGGCAGCGGGGTGATCATGAAACCGCCGGTTTCGGTCTGCCACCATGTGTCGACGATCGGGCAATGGTTGCGGCCGATTTTCTCGTAGTACCACATCCATGCCTCCGGATTGATCGGCTCTCCCACGGTGCCGAGAATGCGCAGGGTTTCGAGGCTGTACTTTGCCGGCCACTCGTCACCCAGCCGCATAAGGGCCCGTATGGCCGTCGGCGCGGTGTAAAAGACCGTCACGCCGAACTTGTCGCAGATCCGCCAGAAACGCCCCGCGTCGGGGTAAGTCGGCACCCCCTCGAACATCAGGCTGGTGCCGCCGTTGGCCAGGGGGCCGTACACGATGTAGCTGTGGCCGGTGACCCATCCGATGTCGGCGGTGCACCAATAGATATCGTCGTCGTGGATGTTGAACACTGTCTTGTGGGTCAGGGACACGTGCAGCAGATATCCCCCGGTGGTGTGAACCACGCCCTTGGGCTTGCCCGTAGAGCCGGAGGTGTAGAGAATAAACAGCGGGTCCTCCGCGTTCATCGGCTCCGGTTCGCATTCGGAGGCGGCGTTCGCCATCACATCATGGTACCAGGAATCGCGGCCGTCCTTCATGCCGCAGGATTCATTGTTTACCTTGACCACTATCACGGATTCGATCGATGGCGTGTTCTCAAGGGCCTTGTCGGCGATATCCTTTAGCCTTATGTGCTTGCCGGCCCGAAGAGACACGTTGCTGGTTATGAGCATCCTGCAATCCGAATCGTTGATGCGGCCCTCTATTGCGTCGGCGCTGAAGCCTCCGAATATCACCGAGTGGATGGCCCCGATGCGGGAACAGGCCAGCATCACCACGGGCAGCTCGATAACCATCGGAAGGTATATGGCCACACGGTCGCCCTTCTTTATACCCTTGGCTTTGAGGACGTTGGCGAATTTGCAGACCTCCCGGTGAAGCTGTTCGTATGTAAGCTTCTTTACGGCATCCTCGTCTTCGCCCTGCCATATCAAAGCCGTTTTCTTGGCGATCGGCGTTCCCAGGTGGCGGTCCAGGCAGTTGTACGATACGTTCAAGACGCCGTCGGCGAACCAGGTGTGCTCTATTGTGCGGCTTTTCGTGTCCCAGGTGTATTCGAGGCTCTTGGTCGGCGCGTTAACCCACGAAAGGGCTTTGGCCTGTTCCAGCCAGAAGGCGTCAGGAGACTCGATCGATTGTTCCCACATCTGCCTGTACTGCCTGTCGCTTGAGATGTAGGCGTTTGGCTGAATATCGGCGGGCGGTGGAAAGCACCGTTTTTCGGTCATTAGTGATTGAATCGCCTTTTGCTCTGTTGACATGTCGTTTTCTCCTTATCTCTCTGTCTGTGTAAGAACAACTGATTCTGATACCGCCCCGCAGCGAGTCGAAGCGGTGGAACCGGGTAGTTTAAGGGTGGTTTTGGGCAAAGTCAAAGCTTTTTTCGCCAAAAAATCATTTTGACCGGTCCATGGTGATCACGATATAATTCCCGCCGTTCGTTTTTTCCGGCGGTTTTCACGCCCGAATATAAGGAATGCCCATGAAAATACATCTTTCAAGACCGGATATCAGCGAAGCGGACATCGAGGCCGTCTGCCGGGTTCTCCGCGGCCCCGACCTATCGCTGGGACCCAAGCTGGGCGAATTCGAGCGGGCATTCGAGAGGTACACCGGCAGAAAGCACGCCGTGGCCGTTAACAGTGGAACCAGCGGCCTGTTCCTGTGCATGCTCGCCGGCAAGATAGGCCCCGGAGACGAGGTCATCACCACTCCGTTCACCTTTATCGCATCAGCGAACTGCATCATGATGGCCGGCGCCGAGCCGGTCTTCGTCGACATCGATCCCGAAAGCCTCAATATCGACGCATCGGCCGTCGAAAAAAAGATCGGCCCCAAAACCAAGGCCATCCTGCCTGTCGAGGTTTTCGGCAACCCGTCCGGCATGGACAAAATCTGCGAAACCGCCGCCAGGCACGGCCTTATGGTGATTGAGGACTGCTGCGAGGCCCTCGGCACCGAACTCGACGGAAAAAAGGCCGGCACATTCGGCAAGATGGGCGTGTTCGCTTTCTACCCCAACAAGCAGATAACCACCGGCGAAGGCGGGATGATCGTCACGGACGATCAGGACCTGGCTGAGACGTGCGTATCGCTTCGCAACCAGGGGCGGGCCTCCGGGGCCGGCTGGCTGGCACACGAACGGCTGGGATATAATTTCCGCCTCAGCGACATCAACTGCGCACTGGGAATCGCTCAGCTTTCGAGAATCGAGGCGATAAAAGCCAGGAGGCGGCGGGTAGCTCAGTGGTACCGCCGGATTCTCGCCGGCGACGAACGGCTGATCGTTCCCGCCGAACCTGAGGGCTGTTCGATGAGCTGGTTCGTCTTCGTGGTGCGACTTGCCGAAGGCTACGGCGCCGAGCAGCGGGACGAGGTCCTCCGCCGCATGAGAGACAGCGGCATTCAGGTTAGCAACTATTTTCCGCCGGTGCATCTGCAGCCGTTCATGGTCGAACGGTTCGGCTATAAACCCGGTGACTTCCCGGTAACCGAATCGGTCAGCAGAAGGACTGTCGCCCTGCCGTTTTACAACAATCTTTCACGCGAGCAGGTCGAGACGGTCTGCCGCCGGCTCGGTCAAATCCTCGACAAAATCACATAGGCCGTTTGTCCGCGGGCTGTTTGAATCCTATACTTTGCAGTAGAGCAAGACCCGAGTTTCTTATCGGAGCCCGGTCTACCCGGGCAAGACAGGCCGCATGGCAAACGTACGGAGTAAAATCGTTGTGCTGCTGGTGATTTACTTCGCCGGCTTCGCCACCGCAATATACACACTGGCGCCTCCCGGCGACCGGATCGAGCCGGAGGAAACAACGCTGAGCGCTTCGTTATTCAGGTCGGACAAGTTCGCAAGGTCCTTCAGCGCCGCCATGCACAAGTACGCCGCCCTGGCCCGTGAAGCCGCCGAGACGGCCGCCGAGGCCATGAAGGATAAATGGCCGGCAAAATCTTCCGCCTCCGGTGATCCGGCCGGCGGCGAATAACCCGCTTCCAGGCCCCGGCTGAGAAATTTCATCCCTTTCGAAAGAAATCGTTGCACTCGGCTGTATCATTTGCTAACCTCACCGCCTTTATGTCAACAAGGACCGCTTATTTAAGGAAACTACAATGAAGAAAGCCGTTTTCGCCAGTGTGATTGTGTTGATCGTATCCGGCGTTGTCCGGGCGGAAAAAGATCTCGGCGTGACCGCTGAGCTCAAATACTTGACCAAGTGGCTCAGCAAGGGAGCAAGAGCCTACGGCAGCAAGGGAGCGCTTTTCAAAACAGTTGATGTCGATTTCTACGGCACCGGCTTCGGATTCAACGTGACACACCGCAATGCAACCTCGAGCGGCTATGTGGACAACCAGAGATTCGACTACAGGCCCTGGTACAAGAACGTCCTGTTCGAGGAAAGCCCCTTCCAGACGAACTACAACATCAGTGTCGGCTACGAGCATTATCCCGGCCTGGCCCGAAACAAGGCCAACACGACCTACGAATGGATATATGCTTTTTCCTGGCCCAGGCTGTTGGGCTGGAACCTGAAACCATCCTACATCGCCCACTACGAGTACCCCGCCGGAAGCGACTACGACCACAGCGACATAACCGGCTGGGTTCACCGCTTCGGCCTGTCGAGGGATTTTGACACAGGCCTGATCGATCAGCCGATCACCATCTGCTCCGAGGTCGCCTACACCGACGGGCTGGGCGGCGGCACGGTAGATCACGACTGGTCCTATATGAACGTCGGAGCCTCAACTAAACTGCCGATCGCGCCGAAGCTTTCGTTCATTCCGGCCTTGTACTTCCAGAAATCCATGGACGATTCAGTGAACGAGCACGACGAGCTTTACGCGACGCTGGCGGCGAGGTACGTGTTTTAAAAATTTTTCACAGCTCATCGTTGAGATTTCAGCAAGGGGCCGGCCGCCTGTCAGTTTGAGCGCCTCAACCGCGCCGAGGCGAAGAACAAATCACAGGGCTCCCGATAGCGACCAACGAAAAAAAGGATTGCCCAGAACCCTTTTCGCAGCGAAAAAATGGTCCTGAGCAATCCTTTTTTCAGAATAAAATACGCCCGGCAGGATTCGAACCTGCGACCCCCGGTTTAGGAAACCGGTGCTCTATCCTACTGAGCTACGGGCGCTCGGATAACAATCAAAACCTTTTCTCAGCCATCCCGGGCCCCCAATTCCGCAAGGAATTGGGATACAAATCGGTGCTCTATCCT
>Ga0180434_10001611_pt1 | contig 31802 bp, 32 predicted proteins | sample SS_ome_7_FD_132453 | JGI IMG/M metagenome (GOLD analysis project Ga0180434, IMG submission 132453) | Hypersaline lake sediment archaeal communities from the Salton Sea, California, USA - SS_1_D_2 metaG | ecosystem: Environmental > Aquatic > Non-marine Saline and Alkaline > Hypersaline >... | reverse complement strand
TCGAGGCCGTCCAGGTCGAGCTTGATGCCCATCTTCTTCGCAACCCGTTTGACGGGGTTGTGAATCTTGTACTTGCCCTCGTAGACATCGAGGACGGGGTTTCGGATTTCCACTCCGACCTCTTCGGAGTAGTCCTCCCAGACCCGCAAAGCACGCCGGGCATCAGGAAAGAACTGGTTGCGGACTCGGTAGCTGCTGCTGTTGTTGCCGTTGCGTCCGGGTTCGTCAACGACGTCCGCCCACTCACGTAGGATGAACGGGGTCAACGCGGACTGCGCAACAGGGTGGCCGTCGCTATCCACCACGCCGTCTGCAAGCATCACGGTGTCGTCGTCGCCCTTTTCCAAATCGTCGGCCATCGCGTTGATGACCTTGATCGGCTTCTCCATGTGGGCGGCAATACGGGCACGTAGCGCTGGCGTGTCCGTGGCGACGGGCGGTGTCGCGAACTCCAGGACGAACTGAGGCATGGTCGGCGCGGTGGCCAACACATGTCGCCGTTCGTTTGCCCGCTGGCACAAGCGGTCCATGTCCAGACCAATCTGGACGAGGGACGGGTTGCGGGCTGGATCCAGGATACGCGAGCGAGCCCCGGGATGCGGTCGCAAGGAGAAGTCATAGTTGAACACGTTGTTCACTTCCCCGCCGATGACGACCTGGGCCGTCTGCGGCACGATCTGCGAGGTGTAGCCGGTCAGCGGCATCACGACGTTGTCGCCGACCTTGACGTAACGGAGCACAATATGCCGAGTAGACCCGAGGGGTCGCAGCACATTCTCTCCAAGGAACGAGTCCGAGCGGTCGCCCGGACGTCGGGTGATAGCCCATGTCTCGGTTAGGGCCATCTGAGCGGAGCGGGGCCGACACACGATCTGCCTGAAGTGGCGATCGGAGTCTTTGTGGTTGCGTCGGCGTTTACGGCGATTGTTCTTCGACATTGTCGAATTGCCTTTCATCGAAAGGGGGGTCTAGTGTGTACTTGACTCTTCGGGCTCAACGAACTCCTCATGTCCGAGTTGATCCCATTGCTCTTGAGTCACAACAGCCGTGGGCTTGCGCTGCCCCGGCTTCTGGTTCGCAAACCATAGCTTGATCGTGTTGTCACCGATCTTCTTCATCTTGGTGACGACACGACCATCAAATGACTTTACGAGCGGCATTTACCACATCCTTTTCATTTCTTTCCTCCGTTGGTTTGTATGGGATGCTAAAGTTAGCCAGTAGCTACTTAAATATGCCCGGTTTCACCAGCCCTGTTAGGCTTCCGGTAACGCGGGCGTATCGTCAGCGTCCGGGGCCGCCGCGACTGCTGGAGGTGGCAGTTGCGCAACCTCGGGTGATGGTTGCGATACTTGCTCCTCTGGCTGCGGCTGCTCCACGGGTGCCTTCGGAGCTTCGGGCGGATCCAACGTGGTCGGATCCGGGCCGACGTATCCGTGTGTCTCGACATCCACCTCGGCGGCGTCGGGGATCACGAACAGCGGAAGGTTGCCGAACGGCGTCATCAGGTAGCGGTTCGGTCCTTTCGTGATGGGCATGTAGTTGCCCATGAATGGGAACAACGATACCTCCTGCCCCAGCGCGTCGCGTATTGCCGCGATCAGGTCGTCGAGCGACTCGTAGGTATCGATGCTGGCGTAGCCGTCTTCGGGCAGCTTCACCAGATGGAACGATTGCCCTTCCATCAACTGCGAGTCCGCCACTTGCTTCAGGAGGATCTGCGCAGCGGGAAGTTTGCTGAGCATCTTCACCGCCATCATGTCGAGAGGGCCTTGCTCACTCGTCGAAGAGGGCTGGTGTGGGGCGGCTGGGACTGCCGATGGTGGGTCGCCGTTCTGGCTCGGTGCGACCGACGCCTGGATGGCTTGAGGCGCCACCGGTGGCGGGTTGTCCACCTTGGGCTCCTGCATCGCCTCCGGCATCGGTTGGGCCGGTGGCGTCGAGGGTGACGTCGGCTGGTTTTGCTGCGTCGGCTCTTGTCCCGCTGGCGGCTGTGGTGGCACCTGGCGCTGCTGTGGCTCCTCCGGGGGTTTCGGGGTCGGCGAAGGGGATTGCTCCGCCTGGGTGCGCTTCAACGCCTTCAGTTTCCGCGCCTTGTCGTCTTCTCGGGGCATCTTGTCCCTCCACGTAAAGTAGTGTCTGCCCAGTCGTCACGCACTTGACGCTGAGCTGCTGGTCTTGCCATTGCGTGTGCAACCCGAGTTGCCCCGGGTGAATGATGATCGCCCCGGTCGCCTCGACCCAGGCACGTATCTGCTCGTCCAGCTCGGCACCTTCCTCGTGGAGCTGCTGCCACTGAACGCCGTCATCCGACAGGCGGCGATACCAAACCTGACGGATGAATGTCTTGGTGTATCGGATTTCCGTCATTCGCTACCCCCAAGCACCGAACTCGGCGGGCTCGTCGGCGGGCTCGGCGGCGGCACCTCGGGCTTTGGCTCGGGCGGTGTCACCGGCGTCGCAGCGTCGGCCTTGTCAAAAGGTTGTTGCTTGTCCGACTCCACGATGCGCACGACTTTGGGGAAGCCGTCGTTGCCGTTGACCTGGAGCATAGCCTTCACGGACTTGCCGCTGTCGCCTGTTGTGGTCATGTGTGCCACGGTGGAGGTCGTCTGCCCTTTCAGGAAGAGCGGCTTAATCGTAATCCGGTTGGATCGGGTATCGACCTCGATACTGCTGACCTCCCAGTTACGCGGTAAATCAATCGCCAATTCCATTGAACCTTCCTAGCTGTTCGGGTGATGGGGGCGGTCCAAGGAGGGCCTCCGCCTCGGCCTTGATCCCCGACATCGGCGGATCGACCTTTGGGAAAGGTCGCGTACGCGGCGGATCTGCGGCGGGCGCCATCCAGACAAAGTTACGATAGCCGGACACACAGAACACTGTGATGTCGACTGTGGGTAATTCCTTAATCACTCCAGTGCTATGGAGCTTGGTAGGATCCACGATCGTCAGCGCGTGGCTGCCGACCTTGGCGTAGTGATAGAGCTTGGCGTCGAACATTGCGATGGCCTTGATGAAACTCTCGCAATACGGCCAGTTGTGCTCGGGGATACCGTAGAGCCGGTGATCCCAGTTGACGAGCTCGTCGTTCACCACCGACTGCCCCACGTCCTGGAAGAACGGGTACTGGCAGTCGACGGCAAACGGGCGCTCGGCATCGTCCTCGGTCTCGTGGTAGCGATTGAACTCCACCAACGGATCCCGATCAAACAGTCCGTGCGTGATGATCAACGCCGTCGTGAAGAATACAAAGCCGTCGCGGGCCATGTCTGATACGGTCACCTCGCGGGTTTCTTCACGTACTGGGTCGTCGCCATCTTGCGCATCTGCTGGGTGTTGCTCGACACCAACCGGCTCGAAGAGGGTCTTGTCGAACTTTTCGTGTTCGATCTCGCCTTCGACGATTTCTGGTTTTTGATCGGGATCCACGACAATCTCCTAGAATGGGACTAGGTTGCCCTTGTAGACGAGCTGCCTCGCCAACTCAGCCCATGCCTGGGCACAATTACACTCCTTGTAGAGGTCGAGCATGTGGAAATACTCACACAGCGCGTCCAACGCAAAGTCACGGCGGTCCTGCGACGGCACGAGCATCTCGTACGGGTCGGCGAACGGTGCCACGGTGAATGGCCGGTAGAGCCAAACACCTGGGGGCACTTCCGTACCGGAGGCCAAGCTGGTGAACGCGATGTTCGCCAGTACCTCGCGGATGTCGAAGCCGAACCAACGGATACCGACGTCGTCCAGCGTCATCGGATCCACTGCGGGGCAGCAGTCCGGGTTCGCAGTGAGGAAGTCGATTAGCATGTTGCCTGGCGTGAAGTAGTCGCCAGACCCGCCCTGCGTCGTCGCGTTGAGTATCACAGTACCGTCACGATCGATCAGGCACAGCTCGCTCACGTAGCCGGACATGCACCGCTGTGGTGCCATCCGCTTCTGTTCTTCTTTCTTCTTGGCGATCGTCTTTTCGGTCGCCGCCTCGGGTTCCGCCATCCAGTGCGCCCAATCGTCACGGGCTTGGCGGATCGTCCCCAGGAAGAACAGCTCCGGTTTCTTGTTCTTCTTGTTCATTCCCATCATCGGGTTTTTCTTCCGTTGTGAAATCTTGGGTGCCGTCGATGTCCTCGCCGGTCTCCCGAGCCTGCAAGGCCAGGATGTCGAGGAATGGCACGACGGTGCCAAGTACGCCTTGCTGAAGGTCGTCGATCTTGAACTTCTCGTTGGCCTTTTCCTGCGCTGACATGGTCAGCGTCTGGATGACCAACTCGGGATTCTCAATCTCCCAGCCCTTCAGGATCTCGTTGTCCATTGCAGAGCGGGTGACCATGTAGAGCCGCCGCGACACGATGAGCGACGCGACGAGCGTTTGCAGGAGTGAGCTCTCTGCGACGATCCTACGAGCATCGTCGGCAGCGTACTCCAGATCCTGCTTCGTAATTTGGGACGGGTGCCCAGATGGCGTCTTCGCCATGGTAGCTATCCTCCTTGCGGGATCGGGCCGTCGAGCGGGTCGCCCTGCTTGGCCTTGCGGATGCGATCCCTGGCTTTAGTTGCGAAATTGGTACTCAGCTCATAACCAAGGTACCTCCGACCTAGCTTTTTCGCAACAGCTAAAGTAGTGCCCGTGCCAGTGAACGGGTCCAGTACGAGGTCGCCAGGGTTGCTGCAAAACCGGATGATCCGGCCTAGTAGCTGCTCTGGCATTTGGTTGGCAGCTCCGAATTCTCGCTGGTGGAATGTGCCAGCGATACGACTGAAGTGCCAGGTATCCTCCATAGCGTCGAAGCCATCGGGGAGCTCCTGCGGACGGATGATCCAGGTATCATCTGGCAGCCGTCCGTCAGGGTTGGCCCGCTTGTCCTTGTAGACGAGGGCACGGGCCGATGGGACTCGGATCTGGTCAGCATTGCACACGAAGTCCTTCGACTTGACGAAGTAGAACAGGTGCGTATGCGATCTGGTGAGCTTCTTCGGCGAGTTGACACCGAAGGTGTAGTACCAGATCACCCAGCTCCGCATCTTGAAGCCAACGGCGTTGGCCATCACCTTCAACTCTGCGGCCCAGTCATCGCCGATAGCAACCCACAGGGTGCCGTTCGGCTTGAGTACGCGGTGCATCTGACCCATCCACGTTGCGGACCAGTCCCGGTACTCCTCGTAGGACTTCTTGTCGTCGAACTCGTCTCCGTAGTCGAAGCCGATGTTGAACGGCGGGTCCGCAAAGCCAAGGTCGACAAGCTCGTCCGGGAGCTCCGCCATGAGCTTTAGTGCATCGCCCGTGATCAGTCGGTTGAGCTTCATTGGGCCTCCATGTAGTTCTGGACAGCCAAGGCGCACAGGAACGCCGAGTCGGCAATGTTGTCGACGCCGGTGCTCTTGTAGGTCTCGGGATCGAAGTCCGACCCGAACTTCTCGTTGCACGCCTTGATCATGTCCTCCTTGTTGGCCGCACCTTGGCCAGTAGCGTACTTCTTCAGCACGCCAATCGGGATACCCTCGGCAGGGATGCCTTGCTCCTCGCACCACGTCGTCAGAGTCGTCGCCAGGCTGGCAACCATCTGTGCCCCTGTTACCGCGCGAGCGACGAGGGCCGTCAGGTTCATCTTGTTCATGCCGGGCGGCGTGTTCTGACCGACGTACTTCACCTCCTCGAACAACAGCACGTCGGGCTGCAAGTGAGCAAGGAAGGTCTTCAGTCGAATATGGCGGAGCGGGCCACTGTCATAGTCGCCGAGAGACAGATCCCACTGCCCCATGACGAGATGGGCGCCCTTGACCGGATGCCCGGGGATGATGTCACAGAACGTGACACCAGTCGAGTTGGCCAAGTCGAGGCCGACCATCCGCTTGTGCGGGCGGATGAGACGAGGGATCGTCTCTGCATAGACCCGAGGGTCTTTGGTGATGTAGAGCTTCCCCTCGGTCACCTTGTCCGCCGTCTTCGGCGACGTCGGCGGCTTCTTGGCCTTCTTCGCCTTCTTGGCTGGCGTCTTCTTCTTCGCCGATTTCTTCGGCGGTGTCGATTCGGCCTGTTCTTCCTTGGAGGCTTCTTCAGCCATCGTATGCCTCTGCAATTTGTCTGAAGGTCTCGAATAGGCATCGCGTGAAGATACAGTCAAACCCTGCTTGGTGCATGGCCGACGTATCAAGGTTGAAACGCTCTACCAGTTTGTACTTCTGCACGCAGTGGCCGTCGAGGTTCCACTGGATGCTTGATCGGTTGGCCGCCACGCGACCATACCACTCGTCACGCGTCTCGCCTTGATGCTGCGGACGCCGGAGTTGAGCTGCCTTCTCCATGAGGCCGGTGTCGAAAATCGAGCCGGGCTTCCAGGGTATGACCTTCTGGAAAAACCGCTGTGTGTTGCCGTCCATCATCCTGCGGTCGAAACCCCAGGCGTTGTGTCCGACGATCCACTCGTCGTCCTCGACGGCCTCGTGGAGAAGCCTGGCCATGACGCCGAGCCCTTCGATCGGGTCGACGCCTTCACGGGCCAGTCTTTCGTAAGGGATGTGCCACTGGCGTCCCTTCTCACCGTAGATTTGGGCGAGGCGTTCGAGCTGCTTGCGCAGATACCATTGCTCGACCCAGTCGGACCTCGTCCAGTCCAGGATCAGACCATCGCAGTTGACGATCTGCCTGTCACGGACGACGGCCCAGCCTACCTCTACGATCACGTCCTTGCGTGGGCTGAAGCCGCACGTCTCCAGGTCGAAGATGAAGTAGTTCTCAGGGAAATCGATCCGCGAGAAGAACTCGTCTTCGCTCAGGTCAGTGCGGAAGAAGGTACTCATGGTCATCCCTATGGTGGCTAACTCGTCTCCTCGTTGCTGGGCCAGTCGATATGGATCTTGTGGCCCATGAGGGCTCGCCATAACCGGCTCCAGTATCCAGAAGTGTTGTAGGCGTCGAGCGCGGCGCCAACTGCCTTGAAATTTGCGTCCGTTCGCATGATCCGCTCGTGGTCACGGTCGACGGCATGTTTGTAAGCCTCCTCGGCGAACTTCTTGTGTTCCTCGAAGGCAGCCCGGAGCAGATGTAGCTCTTGACGAGCCGTCTCTGCCTCATGCGCATAGTCGTATCCGGCAGGCTTGTCACCGTGCTCACCGACCAAACGACCGGCAACGCCGACACCCGCCGCGACGAAGTCTGCGATCTGGTGCTGCTGGGCGGACTCGTCCGCTATCGGCGACACGTCACGCAGGGCCAGGAAGAACCCGCCGAGCATGACCTCGCCGAGCCTCCCGTAGACCAAGTAACGTGCCCCGGGGTTGCACTCGTACCACCCCGAGCGGAGCAGTGCATCCTGCGCACTCGAAACCTTTGGCACGTTGACGAACATCTTGTGGGCTTCGACCAAGCAGCCAACGGCCACGCTGATCTCCCGCTCGGTGAGATGGAGTCGCGTGACCAGGAGCTTGACCGTATCGGTCCACTCGTCCTTGTCCAGTGCCTTGATCGCCTCCTTCATTGCGGGGGCGTAGATGTAGGCGAGGTCGCGCTGCGGACAGTAAAGCAGTCCGTCGCTCCCCTTTGGCCGCACGTTCATGCGACCCGGTGGCTGTTGAGGCCCCGACATGTCAGTCTCCTGAACTTCCGAAGCCGCCCTCGCCTCGCTTGGACTCGGGCAGCTCTCCGGTTTCATACCACGTACCGTTGATGACCTCCGTCAAGACGCCCTGGATGATCCGGTCGCCTGCGTGGAAGGTCTGCGGCTGGTTGGAGTGGTTGATCAAGCGAACCATCCACTCCCCTCGGTACGTTCCGTCGATAACCCCGGCGAGGCGGTGTATCAGCCGTTTGCCGCCCATACCACTGCGATCCCACAGGAGGCAGCCGTAGCCTTCCTCAATGGCGGTCGCTATGCCGAGATGAAAGAGGTGGGAACCGCCGGGCTGCAAGACGAACTTCAGCCCTTGTTCTGGATTGATCGTGTCCTTCCACCACTTTTCGTCGGGCACGACAAAGAAGTCGTAGCCCATGTCGAGCTCGTCATTCTTCTGCGGGCACTTGGCCAGCGGATGGAGCTTCTTGAACGCTGTCTTGATCGTTTTCGGGGGCATCGTTTTCCTTTGGATTCGCCGCCTCGTACTCCGCAATGGCGTCGTCCCACTCTTGGACGGCGGCTGGCGGCAGCGCCTGGCGACTGGTTTCGTTGACGATCCTGCCGGTCTTACCGTAGGCGTATATCTGGGCCTCGGTGAACCCAGCACGTAGCATCGCCCCTGGCACAGCATCTTCTACAATGCACTGCTGTGTCACGGCGTTGAGAGTGGCGAGAGCCACGGAGGTCTCTGCCCTCCGTGGCCGCCGCCGTAAGCGTGGTGCGGTCGACTTCGGCCTCTCCATGACCGGCTTGTGCATGCAACAGTTCTTAAACTTCTTGCCGCTCTTGCACGAGCATGGAGAGTTCCGAGCCGATTTTTCTTTCTTGCGTCCCATTATGCCGCAGCAAGCTCCTGTTGCTTGGCCTTGAGGAAGTTGATCGACAGGAATGGAGATTCCAGCCGCTCGCCAGCGCTTCCGTTCTTCGGAGAGGCAGTCCATTGGATATGATCAATGCCGACCACCACCGTGTTCAGGTCCGTTCGCAGGACATCCCTGGAGGGTTCCCAGTCGTCCGGCAGCACGATGAAGTCCTGCCCGTCAGCGTCGATGGTCGTGAGCTCGTCGAGCATCGGGTAGTAGTCGGCGTGGTAATCAAAATACTCCAGCGCGTAGAACTCGGTGTCCTCCGCTCGGAGCTCCTTGCCCTTCTCCACCTTGTTGAGCAACCAGGCAATGTACGCCTCGTTGACATCAATCACGATGGTGCTGAATTCGTGGGCCAAAGCACTGCTGCATGCACATGCAAGTTTCATTCTCTCATCCTTGGGGTGTTAAGTCCGTTACGTTTTACGACACGACGAGGCCGAGGTTCTGGAGCTTGGCCAGACACTCGTCACGTTCGCGGCATCGTTCCTGGTCCTTCCATGCCTCGCACTGAGCAGCCATGAATTCCTCGACGGGCACCGGCGGCGGAACACCCTCTCCGAGGATCCGCAGCATGACCTGTCTGTCGAGGTCTGTCAGCATCGTAGCATTCAGTTTGTAATCCAGGAACGCTTGATAGGTAACCGGGAACAACCACTTGACGATCTCTTCGCCGATCGTGGTTGCGTACTCCCTGATCTCCTGCTGGGCATGCGGGTCCATACGGAGCCCGAGGAAGTGCAGGAGGTTGTGAAGGTCGATCTTCCAGTACGCCTGCGTATACGTGCAGAGCGGGAGATCCTTACGGGCGACCTCACGGGCAACGCCGAACGCGAGTCGCTCGGCATAGACGGCCTGGACGTGTTCGTGGAGCAGTTGCTCCTCGCCAGAGAGATACTGACCGGGCGTCGGCTCGTCGGGGTACAACACGCCTCGCGACCTCGGGTCACCCTCGGGTCTGGCGATGATGAACTCCTCTTTCTCCGTCATCCGATTGTCGCATTTGGCAGGGTACCATCCTTCCGGCCAGTTGCCGTCGAGCTCGCCTTCGCTGCCCTGGCGATTGCCTTGCGACTGAAGCCGCCACTCATCGGCCTTGATGCAGTGCCGCTCGTCGATGGCCTCCGAGTAGCGAGTGCTGTACTCGTTGACCGACGCTGTGCGATGGCGGATCCACTGCCGCCACGTATCCATGGGCACCTTCACCAGCAGCTTCACCTCACACATCTCCAGCGGCGTCGTGTGTCGGTGGCGGATCAGGTAGCGGATCAGTCCTTCGTCGTTGTGGACCTTGCTGGTCCCTGCCCCGTAGCTCACGCGTGCGGCCTGCGCAATGGCAGCGTCGCTTCCCATGACGTCGACAAGGCAGATGAAGCCGTGGGTGCCGATCGGGAACTTCTTCCATCGGAGGTCGTTCACGGCGAGGTTGACGTGGGGCTGGTTGACCAGTGTTTCCTTGGGGACCGTGTCAGTGCTCATATTTGAGCCTTTCCTTTCGTAGACATGTTATACACTTCTCGCGACTCTGGTCGTAATCAAAGTAGGAGTCGCGCTCACAACCGAGACAGAGCTTCCGTACATAGTTCAACCGGTGCGTACCGGCAGGACAGCCGTCGTAGTTGTCCCGTAGCTCGTAGCCCTTGTAGCAGCGGTGACACTCGTGTGTCCAGCCATAAGGGCATTGCTCGTTGAACCGCTTGCGGAGCCGAAGCACACGCTCGCGGTTTCGTTTGATCATCGACTGCGGTGCTCCGTACTCCGAGAAGCCGGGCTCGAATCTGCTCCGCAACGGATCGATGTGACCCATGAAGTACAGATGGACGAGCTCGGTCCCGTGGACGTACGGGTACTTCTGCCAAGGTGCCGAGAATCCGACTTGCCTGGCGAGGAACGAGAGGAACTGCCTCGACCAGAACACCGTGACCACCATCGGGCACGGCGTCCCTGCGAGGATCTTCAAGCGGTAGGTGTAGCCGAGACGACCACGAGCATTGCGGCCCAGCACGCCGGAGATCGCGTGGAGCGGCACCCACTCGGGCTCTTGCTGCGCAGCCCACAACGGGGCTGGTCTGCCTTGCACGAGTCGGTGGACGTTTCCTGCGAGTCGCCATGCTGTTTGTGCTGCGTGTCCGTAGTCTAGTTGGACGCCTACCAGGTTCCTGATACTCTCGAATACGACATCATATCGCACACTCCGGGGAAGACACCCTCGAATGTCTGCGATGAGTCGCTCGACCTCGCCGCCCCTGACCGTCACCGGTCCTCGACGGAGGATCGTGTTCTTGATAGCGTCGCGTCGTGACGCTATCGCTCGCAGATTGAATTTTGGGTATTCCATTCATCTTGACTCGAAGCCCTCGGGGCCACCTTCAAAGTAGCCCTTCCTCGGCTCGGCGGTTTTCTTGGCCGCCTTCTTTGTAGCCTTCTTGGTCGCCTTCTTCTTGGCTGCCTTCTTAGCAGTCTTCTTCTTTGGCGTCGCCTTCTTGGCGGTTTTCTTCTTGGCCGCCTTCTTCTTGGCCATGCTCACCTCCCAGGCGATACTCGGGACAGCCACACCGAGGGCACCGGCCAGGCCGGTGGAACTCGGTATCGCATCGGTTACAGGTCAACTTAGCCTCCCTCGGGCTGCGGCTCCACGGCAGCGGCTGCCGCCGCGCAGTGCTCGTTGGCATCCTTCGCGATCTGGGCGATCGCCTGCCACCGCGTGATCACAGCCTCGCCCAGGAACGCAACAGCGTCCTCGACATGAGCCATCACAGCGTTGGGATCCGTGGGCACCGGCAGCGGCACGTCGATGGTGCCGAGGGACAGCTTCATACCGACACCGTCCATGTTGATATTGCCGTCACCCGCCTCGGCCTGCTGGAGGACTTGCTTCATGTGCTGGAACAAGTTGCTCTCCTCACGGAGCAGCGCAACTTGGCCTTCCATGGCTTCGAGGCACGATTCGAGTTTGGGCTTCTTCTTGGCTTGCTCTGCCATAACGTAACGATCTCCTACTTTTCAAGGACAAGGCCGAGTCCGATCTGGACTTGCCAGCAGTTGGAATTCTCTTGCATCACCTGATGCAACGGATGCCCGGTCACGATGTGCAATCGCTTGATGGGCTTGCCGACATCGAAGGATACCCGGCAACCGAGCTGGAGCATGAAGGCCATGGCCAGTTCGGGATCCGAATGCGTCAGGTAAGGAACAAGAGGTATGTATACGTGGTCGTGTTTCTTGTGGTGGGACCACTGGATTGGCCGGTCCATCAGGATCGGCTGGTGCGATACGAGCCAGACTTCGCCTGCCGATCGCTGAATAACGTCGCAGGGCGGATCCTGCGTATCGGGTTGATAAGCCTCGACGTTGAGGCGGCTGTGTGTAACTTCCATTACAGATCCAGTACGTGTCGGAGTTGCGGTTGTTGCTTGGCGTCCCGCTGCTCCTGGGCGCGCCTCGCCGCCATCCTGGACAGCTTGGTTGGCCCATCGAGCTCGGACAACATCACGGCAGGCGGCGACGGCGGAAGATCCGGCGTGCCAGGCCCAGCGTGGCCACACGGCGGCTGGTCGAAACCACGACGGTCAGACTTGCTCTCGCGGCCCTGCATGTCAGCGTTGATGGCAACACCGTGACGGAAGTTCCGCAGGACGATGCCCTGCTGCTCAACAGCAGCGCCCAACATCACGTCGCCGCCCCGATGGTCGAGGCACTTCCACGGATAGTCGAGCGATCGCATGATCGAGGTCTCCAACGTCCACCAGCCTCCCGTGGCGAACCGCATCGGGTTCGAGATGGGAGAGCCAGTGTACCACGGCTGCGCCCTAATCCATTCCTGCTGGTTCGGCATGACCTGGATCGTATAGACGCCACCAAGCATCTGTGGCGTACCGCCGTGACCGTTATGGCTCAGGGCGGCCTCGACATCGCGCAGGAACGACGAGTCTGGCCGCTCCTTGATGTACGAGTCGTCGTCGAACCACATGACATACGGGGTCTCGATCGGGTTGTCGCTGTCGTACATCATCTGCCGCATCAGGGGATACTTGTGAATGTTCTCCCGTGACCAGTAGATGTTGCAGTCGAACAAATACCCTTCGTTGACGAGCAGCGAGAGGTAGTCGTACGTCTCCGCACAACCAGAGTTGACGCCTACCCGGATATTCTCCGGGTAGGCTTCCTGCGCGTACTTGGTGATAGATTCGATGCAACGCATTGCCAATGGCGTCCATTCTCCATATAGCAACACGAAGATCGTGAACAGGTTGTCACCCATGAAGTAATCAGATCCTTTGCCGGAATAGTTGCGGACGTCCGGCGGTTAGGTTGGGGGTTATCCTACGCTGGTTGAACGGCTCGTCGACGCTTTCGAGGTGTCGCCGGAGCTTGCCCGTTCCCATTGGAGTTGGAGCTGCTCAAGTCGATCGATCGCTTCTGACGGCCTTTGTCAAGGGTTTCGTGAGTCTCCTCGGCTTGGAGGTCTGCCTGGCGGTCTGCGATGGTACGCTCCATCGACTTGATCGCCTTCTTGACAGGGGTCTTGAACTGCTTGGCTCGCTGGGCCATCCCTTCCAGGAGTTCCAGCAGCGCCTGCATGTTCTCAAGATCCTGTTGGCCGACTTCCGCCGACTCAGCACCGAGGACGTTCTCGATGATGTTGGTCTCATCACCATACCAGACCGTATCGTGCTTGCCTATCCAAATCCGCGTAGTCTCCAGCATCTGCCGGATCTGCGCTGGAACAGTCTTCGGGCACTCCATCTTACGGCCCGGCGAGGCTCCACGAGTCCCGTAGCGACGCTTGATCTCCGCGTGCAACGCCGGGGGATCGAGCTTCTTGGTCAGTGCCATCTTAGCGAACTCGTTGCGCTCCTTCTTAGTGGCAAGCGTCAGAATGTACGACATGTGACCCCAATGGACGGAGAATCCTGACTCGGCGTCGATCATGGCCACCAGTTTGTCGAGGTCATCCTGGCTGTAGAGGTCGGCAAACGTGGCCGTCTTCCGCAGCGTCCGCTTGTGCGTAAACAACGCCTTCTCCAGTAGCGTGATCGGCTTGTCCCGCTTCGTGCCGAACTTACCATCTGCGTTCTGCCGCACGTCGAGGACGTGCTGGCCCAGCTTATGGTAGTACCGAAGGTTTGCTTCGCGTGTCGAATGAGACAGCTCCTCGATCTGCGTCGTCTTCTTCCGAAGCGCCGGGTTCATCTCATCCAGGGCTTCCTGCCGTTGCGCTGCTGCCAGCTTGGCGCGGGCCGCAGCGTCTTTCGCCGATGTTCTTCCCATTTCATCTCCTTAGCTAACGAAATTGCCGCGTAACATCTGGTACCCGGCTCGTTCCAAAACCTCGCGTCGGCGCGTATTGATCTTCCTTGCCGTCTTCACGACCCGGCAGAAGAGATCGAATATCGTACGTGACGCGAACACACGTTCGGTATCGTACGCTGGAATGTGCGGTTGCCGCGTATCATGGCCGAGGAGAGCTGCGTCTTCGACGAGCTCGGCACCAATACGCGACGGCACTTTCAGCTCCGCCAGCGACCGCGTCAGTTGCTGTCGTCTTTCCTGGCGGGCTTTCTTGTCCAAGTTGGCATAGCCCAGAGGCGTCCGGCACATCGAATCGCATCCGGCCTCCAGCTCCTCGACTGGAAGCTCCTTGGACAGAACGGCCCCGAACATCTTGTCGAGGCGTCGGTGGAAGTCTCGCCCGATATGGGCAAGGCGACCTCCGAACTCGTCGTAAGGGCCGAGGCACACACCGTAGCGGGTGTAGATAGCAGCCGTCCCGCGAACGCTGGTGCCCCGGGCCTCACCATTGCAGAAGTAGTAGCCCGGGTAGAACGATACGACGTCCTCGCCAAGCCGCCGGGTGAATAGTGGATCCGGTTTACGGTACCACAGAAGCATCTTGCGACCCAGGATCGCAGCAGACCAGAACTCGACGTCGGTCGAGATCGTTCGGATGGTCTCCTGCGCCTGTCGGAACAGGGTCAGGTTGTCGAGGATCTGCTGCTTGGATCCCACGATACCTTCGATGAGCTGGTCCTTCTCGTTGTAGATCACGCGGTAGCTTTCCAACAGGGGGAATCGCAGTTGCATGACCTCGTTGAAGAAGTCGGTTGCCATCTTACCGCTTGCCAGCTCAGGGTTCTGGCGGCTCTTCTCCGTCATACCCGCCAAGTTGTTGAGCATGACCTTCGAGCCGGGGCAGACGATGTGACACACCTCCTTGAAGCTGAGCGTGGTGTACTTGTACCCTGCCGCCGTTTCACCTTCGTAACCCAGGATGAGCTCAGACGGTGCCATCAGCGGCAGGATATTCGTATCCTGCTCGACGCGCTCCAAGTGCGCTGCGAGGTCGGCCTCTTGGCCCCTACGGAACATGTTGACCGTTGGGCGAACATGCAGGGGCACATGAGCGCGGCGTGCTTCCATGACTACTCCTGATACCAATCCGATCCGACTGTGGTGAGGAAGTCCTGGAACGCCTCGACGACATAGATGACGACGGGATTGCCAAATGGCCGGACAATCCGCGTTCCACGTTCTTCTCTCAAATCCGGGTCCGCTATATTGTGACGGGAAATGGGGTAGTTATGCAAGACCATTGCACCGCCTCCCCGAGAAATTCCCGGCCACCGAAATACCAGGCCGACGCGTTCCTTCGTGTCGTCCAGGTCCAACTGGGCCATGCCCTTCATGTACTCCTTGAAAAAGGGCGTTTTCGTAAACTCGGAGCCAAAAAGCTGCGGTATCTGGATTTCGTGCATCCAGGCTATCCGCGCTCCGAACATGATCACGGGGAACTCAGTCGCGCCGTTGAGGTACGTGAAGTCTGCATACTCGTACCCCTCCAGCTTGGCGTCCTTCACGGCGACGTGCGGCTTCCCACCGGCGTGGCCGATGATCTTCTTCACGCACGTCTCCTCGAACGACCTACGCTGGTTCTCCCACCTCTTCTCCTGATCCTCCGGGCTCAGATCCAGCCACCCCATCGTTGTCCTCCGGGTTATAGTCGCTTTCGGATGGAGGCACTGCGAGTTGCAGCGGATCCAGCATCTCGGCATCGGGTTGCGGCATCTCGTCGGCGTGCTCGTAGAGGGCTGCTGCCTCTTCGGTACGCGTATCAATCTCCTGCGCCATCAGATCCCGGTAGTCGACGCCTGGCTGAAACAGTCGGCGAGGCTGGATGCCCAGCAGCGGGTAGATTTGTTCGAGGAGATCCTGACGCCGCTCTAGCTCGGCACCGATCTGTCGGAAATGCACTGGGTTGTCCTTGGGGATCCCCAAGGCTTCGCAGTAGCCCTGACGCTTCGACGAGTTCGTCACCTTGATGGGCACGATGTCCATCAACGCGTGATAGATCGTCTTCTTGTTCTTTGTCTTGAACTGCGTTCCACGCTTGTCGTCACCGAACGACAAGAGCAGCTCAACCGACGCCGTATCCCAGTCCCAGCCGGTGCGCTGGCGGATGACGCCGTCGTCGAACTCCTGGTGCCACCAAAGCATCTCGGCAACGATCTGCTTGCGTGATGGCCCCAGGCCGTTCTTGCGACCGACGAACTTGACGCGGATGCCGCCGAACTCCAGCGTATCGATGTCGCCGCTGGGAGCCTTGTGCATCTCGATCTCGTAGGTCTCCATGAACTTGACGGACTTTCCGCCGGGCGAGACGTACGAGGTGCGACCCATGAAGTCGGTCGTCGGTTTCAAGTGGTTGGTACCTACAATCGTGAAAGGATACTCGCGGATGAGATCCGGCATCGCACGCATGTAGTCGGCGATCAGTCTGGCGGCCACTGGGTAGCCGAGGCTCGGGTGTCCTTCCTTGTCGATCTTGTCGAGTGTCTGTCGCGGGGCCGTGGCCATGATCGAGTCGACCCCGAATAGGATCGGCACGGTGTGGCCTGGACCATCTTCCGCATCTTGGAATGACTTCGCCACGTTGACGAAGCACGACAGCAGATCCATCCACTCCTCAAGGTAATGCGACTCGCCCCACTGCAAGCGGGCCAGCCACATCGGGTTCCATTCAAGGATGCTGTTTCGCAGCTCGGGCGAGTCCTTGTGCTCGTTCTCGATGTAAGCGCCGCCGCCACCATGTTTCATGTGCCAGCGCATCAGCTCAACCAGGAACGCGGTCTTACAAGACCCTTCCTCGCCGGTAATGTGAATGATCCGCCCCAGCGGCAGGATCGTGGATTGCAAGAGGAACCGGAGACAGAGTGCTGGGAGGTACAACCCAACGAGCAGTCGCTCGACTTCGGAGCCGACGATGATGTCGGCTCTCCCAAGTTCTTGGGAGGCTGTCTCGGTCATACGTGAGAACAACGAGTCGAGGCTGGCGTTTCGATCCTGCCCGACCCACGGTGATTGTTGCTGTGATTGGCGTCGTCTGGCCATCAAACCCTCCAAAGTATAGATCAAACAACCCGGCGTCCTGCCGGGTTGTTTGTTTCTCAATTACCGCCCTTTCGGACCCGAACTACTGTGCTCGGGCTTGCTGGGCGCGTGCCAACGCTGCTGCCGCCGCAGACGGTGCCTGCGGTTGGGCGGCTTCGGGCTGCGGAGCAGCCTCGGTGGGCGTAGCAGCCGGTTGTGGCTGCGGTGCCGGTTGCGGCTGTGCGGCCTGTGCAGGCTGCGGTGCCGGTTGCGGCTGTGCAGCCGGTGCAGGCTGCGGAGCGGGCTGCGGAGCCGGTACAGGGGCGGCAGCCGGTGCAGGAGCAGCCTGGGGCTGTCCCATCGCGGCTGGCCACCCTCCAGGAGCCGGTTGCTGCTGGAGCGGCGGCTCGGTCGGAGTCAAGTTCTCCGCCGGAGCAACCACGTCCTGTCCCTGCGGCGGCGTCGGGGCCGGTGCAGGAGCGGGAGCAGGAGCCGGTGCTGGAGCCGCCGCCTGTGGCGCGGGTGCCTGCGGCGCAGTCGGCTGGGGAGCGGGAGCCTGCGGAGCCGGGGCCTGCTCGGGAGCAGGAGCGACGTCTCCGTTCGGCAGCGCACCGTCAGTGACGGGAGCCGGAGGAACTTGAGCGGGTTGCCCCGCCCACGCCATGTTGGGCTGCTCTGGTTGGGCGGGAACCTGGGCCGGAGCGGCACCAGGAACGGCACCCCAACCGCCAGGACCGGCTTGACCGGCTGGCTGTGGGAACGCACCAGGTGCAGTCTGAGGCTGCGGTTGCTCGCCCGGTCCAGCGTAGCCAGCACCAGGCATACCCGCCTGTGGCGCTGCCACAGACACTGCCGCTCTCGCCTTTCGTTTCACGTCCTCGGGAATCCAGTCCGGGTGGTTGCGCCACGCGTACTCGATAATCTCGGGCGGGAATTTGTCGGCGAGGATTCTCGCTTGCTCCTCGATCGTCGGGAACTGAATCAGTTGGTCCCAAGGTTTGACCTTGGTCTTCACCAATTCCTCGAACTCGGCCAACCTCGCGGGAATGCCATTGAAGTCCGGCGTGCAGAAGCACCCGTACCCAATCGGCTTCTTCCCCGTTTGCGAGTAGCCACCCTGAGTACCGGCGGCTGCGGCTTGCTGCCAACCTTGCGGCTGGGCTTGCTGGGCCACACGCGGATCGCCTTCGCTCAGCGAGTAGAAGTTCACCATCCGACCGAACTCCAAGGAGATCGGGTCACCACTGGCGTAGCGGCCCTCGAAGTTGCTCGGGTCGCCAGCATAGCCTTCGACCTCCGCATTGAACTCCTGGAGCATTGCGAGACCCGCAGAAGGGCCAAGCTCGATGACAATCGTATTGTCATTCGGCCCGATACCACGGGGAGCCGCATACGGTTGCGACTTGTAGCCCATGATGAAAGCCTGCACGAGATAAATCTCGCTCGGCTTCGGCAACATGGCGCTACGACCCTGACCACCGCGAAGCAGCATGGCCCAGCCACCAGAGTCCTTCCCCCGGGCGACGGCACGATCGATGTTGCGATGCAACACCGCCCCTGGCGTCATTTGAGGATCCTCGATCTGAGGATCGTCGGGGTCGTACTCGATGAAGGTGACTGCCGGATCGCCAAACCCGCGACAGGCGGGATAGCGCCGGATCCAGTCGCCGAACCCGAGAGGATCGTGAGGATCGTCGGCGGGCCAGCGGTAAGGATCCCACAGCGTGCTCGGTTCTTCGTCCCGGTTGAACTGTGGGAGGACGCGGACGGTCATAACCCCGTTCTCGTAAGGGGTCGACCAGATGTCCGCAGCGCCCTGGATGATCACATGATCTCCCTGACGCACATTGCGCTCGGAGCGTCCGTGTTCCGAAAAGGTGTACCCAGTTCTCCGTCGACGGGTACGCGTAGACGTGTCTTTTGCCATGAGGCACTCTCCTAAAACAGAAACTTAAACTGAAACGTGAGATACAATACGCTGCCTGGGGTCGCTTCCCCTTTCTGGCAGTGATTCCTATTGTAGCGACCGGGACGATAGTGGCTAGATCAGGTCGAGCGGAATGCCAAATTCCTCTGCCTGGGCTTCGGTGATGTCCTCACCCCAGTTGAGCTGCACATCAATATCGATCCCGAATCGGTACGGTTCTTCGACGTCCATCCGCGTCCCGTCCAGCCGCGTCGGCCAGATCGGAGCACGGTTGACCATCACTTCATTTAACACCTCCTCCTTGAAGACACGCAGATGAGGTATCGGAACCTCAAACAGTATGGCATCGTGTATCTGAAGCAGCATGCGATACAACACGTCAGGCCGCTCCAGGCGGTAGTAGTAAGCAGCATCGATAGCGCGGTTCATCGCATCGGCAACGGTGCTCTGAATTGGGAAGTTCTGGCCCTGTCGTTCCATCTCCCCGATGACTTGTCGGTCACGGCTCTTGATGAACCGGCGCTTTCGACCGAACGGCGTGCAGATCCACTGCGGATCATGCACCCGCTCACGACACTCCCGGAGGAACGCTGTGGTTCCCTGGTAGGTGTCGAAGTACATATCGATCAGCTTCTCGGTATCCTCGATCGAGATCGTCACGCCTTCCTCGCGACACTGACGGGCAATCGCCGGAGCCATCCGCCCGTAAGGGATACCGAAGTTCACATTCTTCGCCGCCACGCGCAGGCCCTTCTTGCCTGCCTTCTTCATGCCCGTCTTGGTGGGTGCGCACTCCAGTTGGAACGCACGTACCGCCGTGCGGCTGTGAATGTCGTAGTGGTTCGGGTCCGACTCCTTCAACGTACCGCGAGCGACGTGGTCGATCATCACGGGGTCGTTCGCCAGCCATGCGATGACTGCCAGCTCCGCACCGCAGAAGTCCGCCTCAACCAGGACGTGCCCAGGTGAGGCTCGGAGGATCGTACGGATCGGGTGCTGGTAGAGCGGTTTCCCGAAGATGTGGTCGTAGTCGCCGTAGGCAGGGTTCTCCTTGCCGTCCTTCACGTCGGCGTCGTAGCGGTACTGGGTGCCCAGGATACGAGAGTAGTCGTCCTCACGACGCTTGGACAGGTTCTGGAGGGGCGGCCTAGCAGAAGCTGCGCGGCCGGTTTCCTTCAGTTGGGACAGGTGCGTCCTGATCCTGCCGTCCGCGTGCGCGTACGACGCTAGCCCCTTCAGGAAGACAAGGTGGCCGGTGTCGTCCCGTACCAACTCGCCACCTTCATAGGTCGGCGGCCTGAGCACGTACTTCAAGCACTGGCTGATGAACTTCAGATCCCGAAGCTGCATCACCAACGGATCTACATGGCCCAGGATTCCGAGCACCTCCTTGTCCGCAGACGGAGTGTACTCGTCCTCTTCCCCACGGGCCATGATCTGATCCCACGCTTTGCTGCGTCGACCGGTTGATTTGATTGGGAGGAAGTTCATGGTCAACGCTTCCGGCGGGCGAGTGGGTATCTTCTCGCCGTTGGGACCGAGCCTGAAGCCGTAGTTGTCTCCGAAGAGGAAGGCAACGCACTGCTTGCTAGACTCGGGATTGAAGGTCTTCCAGTTGATCTTCTCGCGGAAGTCGGCCAAGAGTCGCTTGCGGACAAATTCGTAGAGCTGGGAGAGCTCGTCCACGCGATCGCGGTCGAGCATGATCCCGTTCATCTCCATCTCCAGGAAGCCTGGGCTGGCTCGGTGAGCCGTCCAGTATGCCTGCCACGACGGTTCGTCGAACCAGTCGCTGTCCAGCAAGCCACCCTCCTGCTCGCACCGCTCCGCAATCCGCCTGGTGGCGTCGGCGTCGTAGCACGAGTAGTTGGGACTCTCCTTGGGATCCGGGTACAGCACCCAGTCCGGGCACATCCCGTATCCGTCAAGCTCCTTGGCCTTGAGCCCCTTGACCTTGCAGTATTGCTCCTTCCACTTGTCGAGCTTCTTGTCGTACCTGGGGCACGTCGTCAGTCGGGCGGTGACATCCGACAACTTGAAGCTCGCCGCCTCGTTGGTGGCGTGGTACATGAGCGTGGTCTCGAAGCCGCCGCGTCGTGCATCTTCGATACGCTCGGGCATCGTGTACTCGGTTCGCACGTCGATACCGTTGTAGAGGAGCCACGGCATATCAGCACGGAACGCATGGCCGCCAACCCTTGGGTAGTAACCGGCGTCAGGGTCGTGCTTGAGGAGTCGGTTCAACTCCTGGATGGCATGGTCGATCGACGGCTTGAACGCTGGGTGCCCTCCCTGGTGTCGCAGGACCACGCACATGCCCTCGCCGTGCCGCGAGCTGAACTGGACCGATCGCAGATACGAGTTGGGCTCGGTGGGGTAATCACCATGCCACTCGCAGTCGACAGCGATCGTCCAGCGCGTCGGGTCGGCTCGGATCTCGTCGACGATCCGCTTGAGCTGGTTGTGTCGGTAGATCACGCGGTGATCCACGTCCTTCTCCACGCCGCCGATGTCGACGCCCTGGCTCAGTTGCAGGAACAAGGACAGTTGATCCTTGAACGGCTCGAACAGCTCCGTCCGGCGATAGACCGCCGCAGGGTGTGTTGCCGTCATCACCTTGATGGTGTGGACCTTCGGATCCTTGCTGTCGAGCTCGCTCGTCTGGATGATGAGGTCTTCGACGCGACCCACCATGTTGGACACCGAGGCCCACTTCCCGAGCAGCGCCTTGGACGCGTGGCTGCCGAGGCAGAGCAGATAGTCTGGTCGCACCATCCGCAGCTCTTGGTGGAGCAGCGGCAGGCAATCGGCTATCCACGCTTTGGGCAGCCCGTCCGACTGCTTGTCGAGCTGCGGGAACTTCACGAGGTTCGTGAAGTACCAATCGGCGATGTCGGCCTCGCCCACGCCAAGGGCTTGCAACGCGCCGAACAACTCCTCGGACGTCGACCCGACGAAGTTGCGCTGGTGCAGGATCTCTTCCTGGCCTGGGTGCTTGCCGACCACCATGATGTCCGCCTTGCGGGGACCACCATTGAAGTCGGCAGTGTCGTCGCTGTGGAGGTGTCCGGGCACGAACCGAGCTGCCTCGGTTCTGCCCTTCACCTTCACGCCCAACTGGAAGTAGTTGTCGTAGAGGGCTCTGCGGTACAAGTAATGAAGGTTGTCACCGTAACCAGTCAGATACTTGGCCTTACCCTTCCCTTCCGTCGTCGGAAGGCTGTCGCCTAGTTCCACCGCCGCCGCGACAAAGTCCGGGCCGGGTAGCGGCATGCCCGGGGCATCCAGGCCGACGAACGGGAACTCAGCGTTGAGCTCCGCGTTGTCGGCTTGGCCTTGCCGCACGAGCTGGAACAAGTCGCCTAGATCGGCGTGAACTGTGCTCACTCTTTGTTCTCCCGTGGTTTGCAAACCCTGGAGTATGCTTCGTGGTACTCCCAGACGCGTTCCTCGATCTGGTCGTCAAGGAAGTTGGAGAACCCTGCCATGCGTAGCAGCACGGCAACCTGATGGCCCTCGGATGTGAGGATCGAGTTACCAGCGCATCCCACCTCGGTGCAGTCTTGGATCAGACCGCGACGTTCGAGGTAGGCTCGCAGACCTTTAGCGAGCGGCATTCCGTACTCGGGCCGATCTGTCTGGTCTGCGATCTGTTTGCACGCGTCGAGATAAAGGATCTCGTCGATCGCGGTGGCGCTCAGCGACAAGCTGAACGCTGTCGATCGTGTGTGCTGTGCGAACTTGTTAATCTTCGTCCTCCTCGTCGTCATCGACGTCATCGAACAGGTCGGGATCCTCGTAGTCGTCATCATCGTCGTCATCCGTGTCTGGGTGCTGGTCGTTCAGGTAGTAAACGACGCTGTCCCAGTTCTCGGAGACACGTTCAAGTAGACGGCGCTCTTCCGTCTCTTGGTCTTCTCGCTCTTCCCAGAGCGTCTCGTCACGAAGGCGCGTGATGTGCTCGTTGATGAGCCCCGTCATCGTGGCGGGGTCGATCGCGTCCAGCTCCCACGACTGCTCGCCGTACTGGGCTCTATATGCCTCGTACCGGCAGTCCGTCGTCTTGGCGGGGTTGGGCGGCGGGTTCATCTCGTCGACCTGTGGCATGTTCAACGCCACGCGGATGACGATCATGCCGCTGTCGTCATCGTCGATCTCCGTGAAGTCTTCCGGCGGCTCCGCGAAGTAGGTGACGTCACGCTCGGTGAACATGGCCATGCGATCCCGAATGTCTCTCGACATATCAAGGCCGGACGGGTCATGGTCACCGAAGTGCAAGATCACCGGCTTCTGTCCGCTGCGGATGAAGCGGCGCATCCGTTGACCGGCTCGCCACATCTCCGACTGGCTAGTGTACCCTCGGCACGAGAAGAAGCTGACGTCCAGGGCCGAGCACGGTCCCTGGAACACTCCCGCCAACGCTTCCTTCTCGATCCAGACTTCGGGGATGAATTCCTGGCCCTGCCACTTGTTGATCTCGTAGCTTGTGCCACAAGCGCGGATGATGTGGGCAGGGTCTCGCCAGTGTGTATTCGATTCGAGGTTCCGCGTGCGGTCCTCGATGCCGTCCCATCGGAGCATTCCGTGGCGGCGACCAACGTCAACGATGTTGCCGACGTTGTTGTAACTGCGTTGGCTGTTCTCCACCATGTCACGCGCGACGAGCTGGTAGTACAACTGCCTCAAGGTGAGGACGTATCCGTCTGCACGGTACTCCTCCATGATCGTGTCGATCTGGTCGATGCGATCCCGTGTGGACTGCCGCATCGAGCTTTGTTGATCTCCGTACGCTCTTCGCATATCGGTTTCCTTAAAACGAAATGTGTAACCCAGCCTCCCTGGCCTCCGTCACGATCAACTGTCGTAGCGGATCTCGATCGAAATCCGCAGGATCCCAACCTTCCGGCATACGCACGCGGATGACTGGATTGACCCCGTTGATCAACAACTGGATCGCCTGCATACTGTTGTCCCAGGCGTCCGAGTCGAAGCAGATGATGATGGGTTTGCCTGGCCAACTCGTCTGCAACAGCAGTCGTTGCTGCGGCGAGAGAGTCTTTCCGAGCACGGAGACGGACCAGTCCCCGAGCCGCCAGACATCAGTGATCCCCTCGAACACAACTACGAACGGCTTGTCGACCGCTTGGTCATGGTTGTAGAGGAGAAACCGCTTCGGCATGTCCGGGCAAGTGAAATACTTGGGGACATGCTTGTTGGGTGGCTTCCCAACGTATCGCCCTTGCCAGCCGTATTGAACACCGTGCTGGATCACCGGGGCTATAATGCGACCCGCCGCCAGTGCGTGTCGCCTATCGTGTGTTGTGGTACAAGTAACGAGCCCGTAGTCGTCGATCGTCTGCTCGTAGAAGCGACGCTCGCCGAGGAAGTATTGCATCATGGGGCTCTCGATCGGGACGTTCCGCAGACTGATTGCCGGTCCAGGGAAGTCCCGAGGTATCAGCTTGGCCGACGACTTGGCAGCGTTCTGGGGTGTGAGCGACGGTGCTTGGTGTCGTCGGTTGGCCGCATTGCTTACGCCGAAGATTTCGTTGAAGAGCAACTGGCGATTGCCGGGCTCTTGCAAGCAGTCTTCGTTGAAGCAGATTCCGTAGAAGTCGGCGGCCTTGGTCATATCCGCCGGATCGAGCTGACCGAACATGTAGTTGACCCACAGTCGGTGCCGGTCGTCATTGCAGTAGGGGCAGTTGATCCGATAGGTCTCGCCCCACGTAACAACGGTCCATCGCAACGTACCGGGACGCGAGGCGTCGGGTAGGTTGTCGCCCGTCATGTACTCGCCCTGGTTGGCGATGATCACCTGATTGTCGCTGGCGATCGCCTTCAGGCGCGTGTAGAGCGTCTGACAAATCGGTGGAACGTCGGGGAAGTCGTTCGGATCCCCGTAGGATTCCATCTGTGTTGTAGTTCCGAAACCCATCAGCCGTCAATCTCCGGTGCAATCTCGCGGCCAGGACGGCGTCCTTGCAGCGCTGCCGCACCTTGCGGGTTTGCGACGTCAGCAAGACGGCTGGCGTCGTCGCCTGTAATGAAACGGTTCTGGTGAACCGTGAACCTGTCCGTCACGTCAATCATGTGCGCATAGTTCTCACTGACCTGGAGAAGGTAGGGCGGCTGCCCCTCGGCACGAGTGTCTCGCACCTTCGACCAGTTCAACCGACGCACGCCGTTCTCCGGGTCGGGGATGCCGACGCACCCGCAAGCCACCATGTTCTCGGCAAACGCACGAGACTCGGCAGCTTGGGTGTGATTCAGCAACGTCGCGGGGTTCTTCTTCATCGCCTCGGCAGGGGCAATCTGGTGGAACACCCACACAGGACAATGGAATCTACTTGCAATCTTGTGCAGGCACTGGTGACCGAACCCGGACAGGTGGCCACGCAGCTTCGAGTCGTCCTGGTTGTTCGCCATCATAAACCGTTTGCAGCACAACCCAGCGTAATCAATGATCGGCATGATGATGTGCTGGCCGGTTCTGATCTGCCAACCCTCCAACGCTGCGGCGATCTCGTCGATCATGCCCGTGCCAGCGTTCGGGTGTTGCTCCGAGCCCGACATGTCGAAGATACGGACGCACTCCGACAGCCACGGCTTGGCCATGTTCCACCGCTCCAGTTCGCTCTTGGGCTCGCCTTCCTGTGCCAGGTATTTCTCGTAGCTGGTAGGGTCCACCTCGGTACGCAACTGCGTATCAAGCTGCGTCATCGCAGCCAGTCGGTCCCTTGGGATCTGCGCCGCCGCCGACCACAACCGGGGTCGCAGTCGGACGGCGCTCTCCTCGTACGTGAAATAAGCAACCAAGCCGGGACGGAACCCGTGACTAACCGCGTAAGCATACGCGTTCTGTGCTATGGACGTTGCCAGGTGGAAACCAAGCGTGGTCTTACCACCGCCCGTCACAGCGAGAAGCCCGTAAACGGCACCAGGGCTGACACCGCCCAGCGGATCGTCAATGAACTTCAGGCCGGTCCCATACTTCGGGATAGCCTGCTGGATTGTCTCACCGGCGGTCGGGACGGGATCCTCGGTCGGCAGCGATTCGATCGCCATGATCTGCTCTTGCTGCCGCTGCACGGCCTGCAAGAAGTCAGGCAGTCCATCGGCATAGAGCCCTTGGTCGATCGGCGTCATCATTTGCCGCAACGGCGACAGGACAGTGCGCTCCAGCAGGAAGTTGCGCATCAATGCACGGCAGTAACTCGTGTCGATGTGGCTGACTTCGGCTGTGAATGCCTCGAACAACAGACCGCCCGGACCTTGGTGTAACAGGCGAGCCTGCATGTTTGGGTGCAGCATGGTCGGATTATGCCGGAACTCCCGATGCAAATAATCGTACAGCATCTGCGACGAGAACTGGTCGAATTCTTCTCGCAAGTCACACAGCACTCCCCAGAGGCACGCGTAGTGCGCCTCCTCGCCAGGGCGGAACTGATTGGACGACATGAAGCGGCGAGCATCGTCGAACAATGTGACGCTGCGGAGGAGGCCGATAAACAGCGTATCCAGCATCTCCGGGTCGACGGGCTTGGCGGTGCCACGCGCCTGCTGCGCCAACGTGATTGTATCTACTTGCTGATCCTGGGGCATAAGTAATCCTTTCTAAGTGAATCCCATCCGCTCCAACAGCTTTTGACCGTGCTGCTGGAAGTCGGGAGGGATAACCCCTGCCCATGCGGCGTCGTAAAACTTCTTCTGGAACACGTACTGGACGAGCGCTTGGTTGTAGTACCGTGCTGCGATGTCCTTGAACTCGTATTCCGTGGCCAGACAGTATCGAGCAAGCGGGCTGGCGTAAACTGTCCCATGGGTCAGCAACGCATCCCGCAACGCTCGGGTGAAGTCCCATCCAAGACCGTGCTGCACCAGGGTGGCACGGTTCTTGACGGACTCGACGTCGAGCTCCAACTTGCGTTTGAGCTTCTCGTCGATGTTGACCATGTACTGGTCGTACTTCTTGACCGCATTGTCATGCGTCAAGGTATTAGGCGCAGGCTGCCTCCCGGGAGAAGCGTAGTTGAACTGTGCCTTCAGGTAGTCGATGGGATTGGCTTGGATCTGCACGATGTGCTTTGCAATCTTCGGCCAGACAGGCTTGTGGTTCTTGCCCCAGCGGTCCTTGCCGCCGTCCCATGCTGGCATCGCTTTGACGCCGTAGCTGTCGTCGCCAGTGAACTCTCGAACCATGGCGCAGAACGTATCACGGATCATACCGGGTAGGGCGTCGATACGTTCCATGTCGGCATCAACCGCCCGTTCTGGTTCGGGCGGTGCCTGTATATCGTCGATCTCGATGATTCGGCGATGTCTGGGCATCTACCACCTCATTGGTCAAACAATGGCGTGGCCTTGTTCTTGGCGGAACGTGCCCGCCGCGAGATAGGCCAACCGGTCTCGGACCAGCCATGTGCTCGATAGTGTCGGCGTCGTGTCCGTGACTTCCGTTCGTAGGTCTTGTTCCAAAGGTCGAGCGCGTCGACCACCTCACCGCATGCCTTATCGTCGTACAGACGACTGACGCGGCCAGGCCATTGCGAGTCCAGGATCTCCGACTCCCGCGCATCGCATCGGTATAGCACTTGCAACTCGCGGAAGTCAACGCCGGTCGACCAGATGTCGGTGGCGATGACTCGGCGGAGCGTGCCCTGCTCGAACGCATTCCTCAACGAGTCACGTCGTGACTGCGTCATGGGCTCGAAGGAGTGCGGGATCATGCCCGTGCTCTTGTATCGCTGGAAGTTCTTCTCCTCGGCGTTGCTGTAGCAGAGGGTGAAATCCGGCAGATGTCGCCACAGGTAGATAGCGTGATCCACGGTGGCGACGGCCATGAGGATCTGCTCGTTGTTGTTGTAGTTCTCGCGGATGTCGGCAGCGAATGCGGCGTGCCTGACATCGTGCCGCCAGATACCCCAACGATCCCGAGGTGTGCCAGCCTTGCCAGCAGCGGGGTCTGTGGGGAACGGCATCTTGATCCAGCGGACGTTGATCGGCACGACGAGGCCCAGCTCGACCGCCTCGGGATAAGGCATGTAGAAAATCTGCGGGCCGAAGAACATCTCCAGCTTCGCATGTGCCTTGTCGAGGCGGCACTCCGGTGTGCCCGTGAATCCGTAGTTGCGCGTCTGTCGGAACGCGCTGCCCAGATCCTCGGACATCTTCTTGGACATGAGCTGGTGGACCTCGTCACAGAATAGGAAGTCGTAGTCACCATCGGAGTGCTTTGTACTGCCGCCGGTGAACACGGTGATCCTCTCGCCCTGGTAGTTCTGGCCGCCGCCGACTTGCCCAACACCAGGGAAATCTTGGGTAAGCTGCCGGACGATGCGTGCCGCGACGTCCTTGGGCTTGACCACAATGGCGATACGGGCCAGCGGGTACAAGTGACAAAGGGCTCGGAACAACTCAGTCTTCCCGAACCCCATCGTCGCGTTGATGACGCCGCCCCAGGCGTTGTTGATGGCTTGCAGGCATTCTTCCTGCCGTGCCCGAAACTCGAAGTGCTGATGCACGTTGTCCCAGTCAGGGACGTAGCAGTCGGGTCGCGGCCTGGCGGGACTCACGTCGATATAGTTGACCGAGTGCCCGGCTGCCTGGAGCACACGCATGACCTTCGGGATGTACCCGTAGCCAGTAACCAGCTTGCCGTGCTGGTCCCAACGATAAAGATTCGTTGGCGTGATCTTGACGTTCTCGTGCTCGCCAGTCTCGGGGTCGTAGCTGTCCTGGCCACGCAACAGCTTTACGTGGTCGTACTTCATGTGCGACAGCAACAGGTGATGGAGTTCCTCCGGCAGCGGACTCTGGCCGTCCGGGCTCAGGTCGATGAGGGTTCCATTCCTTCGGATGAGGACTTGCATGTCGGGCTCCGTCAGGAGCCCACTTCCTCGGCGGACTCCTGCTCAGTCTTTTGTTTTGTACGACGGCGTATGGTGGGCGAGATCGACTCTACCTCGAACGTGCCATAGTTGTCGTCCTTCGGTTGGTAGTGCGAAATGCCTCGATAAGCTCCTGATACCTCCAACAGTTCCTGGAACTCATCAATGGTCAGTCCATCCGGCAGCACGGCCTTCACTCCGATGACCGTGCCAGATAGGAAAGCCTCGTGTAATGCGTATCGGTCACCACGATTCAGGTATCGCCGAAAAGTCTTGTTGGGCGGGGCGTCGACGACGGGATCCCAGTTGATCTGACCCACGAGTTTGTGGGCACAGTTGACAACCTTAGCGGCATAGTGCATGAGAGAACCCCACCACGTAGGCAGGAACATCACGCGCCTATTACTGTCCCGAAGGAAGCCGTAGATTATCTGATCCGAGTTCGTCTTGCGTTTTGCCGCACCCAAACACTCTCGGTTGAACCGCAGTCGTATTTGGACCTCCTGCATGTCGAAATCCTTTCAACTCACAAGCGGCAACCGGCATCTTAGCTCCGGCAGCCTACTCTGTCAAACCCGATTTTGCCCGGCGAACGTGGTTCTGGAACGACTGAATTTCGCCGGTCGTTCGGAATAGCATATTTGGGGCAAACAAGGGCTCCGCACCACTATATCTAGTGCTCGCGGTCAGTGCTTGCAACCAGCAATGCCTCAAAAAAATTATGAACTTTTGGCTCGCGGCAAGTAATCCACGCTCCGGTTGTTCGTGGGAATCCACGATTCGCCAGAGGAACGCCCCTGGCCGCTCGCGATCGGCACCTTCGGGCTGCACCCGCGTCCACGCCCGCAGCACCGCATGGCAGCGAAATGCTGCCGAGCTGCGGGTGTCTCCGTTGGTGACTCTCTTCATCGTCTTCGGCAACAGCCCCATGTAAGCCTGGAGCTTCGACACGCGGTCGGGATGCTTGATGTCGATGAACCACCTCGGGTCAGCTATGAGGCTCAACACCACCGCCGTGAATCGTGGCGACAGCGTGGTGATGAACGACAGGTACGGCATCGCTGGGTGCTCTTGCAGGATCATCTGAGCATGCTCGCTGATGTTCCCGTCCCAGCGCTTGGCCACCTCCCATACGAGCGAGTACGAGATGTAGTCCATGCTTGTGACCCGATGCCAACCGCCGAGGCTGGCAGGCAGGCTCACGCTACGCATCCGCCAGAGGGCTTCGTGCGGCTCCCGCCGCTCCGCCGCCGTCTTGCAGATCAACGGACTTGCCAGCTCGAACTCCGCACCGTCTCTCGTCAGCGGGTAGAGGCTTGTGATCAACGGTGCGTTGCCCGGCAGTCCGATCGTACGAAGACAAAGGTGCTTGCGGCCACGAATGCTGTCGACGAACTCGGGGACTCTGAGCCCCGAGCACATCACCACCCGCATGCCGTCAGCAAACCACACCAGACCGTCGCTGTCCAAGTGGACCTTCAACGCGACGCTGTCCTTCGTCTGCATGAGTGTGCTCATAACGAGATCACCGCATCGAACATTGGTGCCAGCGCTGTCTCGTGCGTGATGAGCACGCATTGCGACCCGCGCGATGTCGTATACTGTCGCAGCGGAGCCAGGACGTCCCTGAAGTTGTCGAGCATGGCCGAGTCCATGTACGCGGTCGGCTCGTCCAGCATCAGAAAGCCCAAGTCACCGTACATGAAGTTTACAGCTAACCGGAAGCTGAGAGCAAGCACAACTTTCTGCCCGAAGGACAATCGGTCGGCAACTTGCTCCCTTCCGTCCGTGAAATGAGCCATAAACGTAAGGCCCTGGTCGGCGGAAACACGGAAGTCCGTGTCAAATCGACCGAGGTTCTCGTTCACGCCCGCCTCCGTACGTTGGAGGTTGCGCTGGGCGACGAATCGAGGAGCAGCCTCTCGGTGCAGTAGATCCCGCATGGCCACGGCCTTGTTGGTCCACGCCCGATACAAGCGGGTCTGTTCCTGCGTCTCGCGAGTCTGTTCGATGAACGCCTCTTGTCGCAGGACGCTGGCACTGAGCTGCGTCAGTCGATGTTCGAGCGACTGGACTGCGTTGTACTCGTTGGTGAGTTCCAACTCGTCGTCCTCGGCAGCGCTCGGCAACGTATCCGCAGGGATCGCAGCCAGATCCTGCTGGGCCTCGGTCAGCGCGTTCCGACGCCACTCCAACTCGCCCTCCATCTTGGAAAGCATGCCGGACTGCTCGCCCTCGACCTTCGTGTAGTGCGGGATGGCCTTGATGAACTCCTGGTGCTCCGCCACGGTCGCCCGCAGCTCGTCCTCGGAGCCCTCCGGCTGCGGATCTGTCAGCAGCTTGGCCATCTGACCCTCGACGACCTTCTTCAGGTCACCGAGTCGCATGACCTCTCGCTGCCACGCATAGAGATCCTTGTCGTACGCGTCGTTGGCGTTGCGCTGGTTCTTGACCTTCTCGTGAGCCTCCTTCAGACCCGGCAGCTCCGCCCTTGCAGCTTCCAGCGCTTCTTCGAGGTTGCGAGTTGGCGTGTGGCACATCGGGCATTCGGCGAGACCCTTCGACGGATCGAACGACTCCACGAACAACTGCTTCTGCCGCCACGCATCGTAAGCAGCCTGGAGCTCGGTGGTCAAGTTCAGGTTGCTGTACCCCTCGGGCTTTGTCGGCTCGACGAGTGCAGCGATCTCCTTGTCGTACTGGGCCACGTCCTCTCGGTATCCGTCGAGGATCTGCTGGTCCCGCTTGTACCGATCGAGCAACGCCAATGCGTTAGAGGCATTGGTGGCGGCCTCCTTGCTGCCTTCTGCCGCATCCTCCAACGTCTTGATGTTGGTTCGCGTATCTTCCAACGCCTTGCGCAGCTCCTCGTTGCCGGACTCCAGCTCGGCGATGCGTGCCTGGTGCTGCGAGATAGTACCCAGGAGCGTGTTGCGTCTCCGCGTAGTCTCCTTGATCTCGCGTGCTTTCTTGAGCTTCTCCAGGATGTCCCGCGTCGATCGCCCGGCGATCGTCATCTGGGTTTCCGTCATCTGGCGTCGCTCGTCGGCCAGGGCACGCTCGACGCTGTCCACGTCGACGGCCACAGTCGGGATCGACAGGCCACCCAGGTGCGTGCCGAGGGCCTTCCAGATGGCCTCGG
>Ga0180434_10001610_pt1 | contig 31822 bp, 25 predicted proteins | sample SS_ome_7_FD_132453 | JGI IMG/M metagenome (GOLD analysis project Ga0180434, IMG submission 132453) | Hypersaline lake sediment archaeal communities from the Salton Sea, California, USA - SS_1_D_2 metaG | ecosystem: Environmental > Aquatic > Non-marine Saline and Alkaline > Hypersaline >... | reverse complement strand
GCTAGCCGTGCTGTACATAGGCAGTGTAGTTGTGAACTCGCGCAAACAGAGGCGACTGGCCAAGGGCCGCCGAATCACCATCTGATTCGTCGTTGGATGCTCCTGCCTGTGCAGCTTGAGCTTCTTGCCCGACGCCAGCAATGGGGATGGCCGTGGGTTCGCGGCGACGCCCTGAGACTGAGCGTGTGGCTGGCATTGTGAGCATGCAGCGACGCACAGCATTCGGTTGACCACCAACCGTGTCATTGATTGGCATCACAACAGGGGGCGAACTGTGGAAGACGTCGATGACTACTACGGCATACTCGGTGTTGCCCCGCACGCCGAGCCCAGGCAAATCAAGGCAGCCTACAGGTACAAAGCCAATATCCTGCACCCAGACCGGCTGGCCCGAATGCCGGAGCAAGTGCGGTATCGAGCCGAAGAAGAACTCAAGAAGGTGAACAAGGCTTACGAAGTCCTCTCCGATCTCCGTAGGCGGCAACAGTATGATGCCCGCCTTGATGCTGCCCGGGTGCCTTCCGCGCCAATCCAAGAACCAGAGCCAAGGTACTCTGCAGAAGAACTCGTCACCGAGCTGTACGTGGCTGCAGCGGAGAAGTTCGCCCAGGGTGCATCCAAACGTCAGGTGTTCAAGAGCCTGCGGGCCAGGGGTGTCCCGCGCGAGATAGCTATTCAAATCACAGTAGATGTGGACAACTACATCAAAGCACTGAAGCGAAGAGGGGCGCTTAAGGGCATCGGTTGTGGCGTACTTATGCTCGCGGTGGGTGCGATTGTCACCGGAGTCACGTACGCGGCTGCTTCCGGAGGCGGATACTACTTGGTCACGACAGGGCTCTTCATCGCTGGCGCGATTGCCATTGTCGTTGGTCTGTACAGGCTTCTGACGGGCCGATAGAAGGGCCTGGGTCACGTTGTGGCACAGCCTGCTACAACGGCGGGCTCACGGACATCGTTCTGTCTATCCCTCTTCCTCCAATTGCGCACACCAGTTCTCGCTCGAATAGCCAGCGCACTGCTGGAGGCCAACGAGTGCAAGGGCATCAACCTTCCCGACCCGGCCGACGCGCCTTCTTCGTCGGTCTGCCGCACGACAGCTCCCCACCCCGTCCCCCAGGGGGGTTGACAACCGCGGACTAACAGGATAACTTCCTAGTCTCCTGGAGGGCAATCGCACGGCAACAGGCCCATTGCGTGGCGACCTGGCACCACCGTCGCGACAAGGCGTTCGACATGGTCAGGCAGGTCTGAGGCCGATTCAGGCCGTGCGACCCGAACGCCACACATCGTCGTTGACTGGCGTGCAGGCTATCCAGGAGAACCCAGGGCTTGAGTCGCCGGACCTCGACAACGAGGTCGCACAGGCCAGAGCTGACGAAACGGGGGTGATACGAAATCGGCAGGTTCAACTGAGACGCGTATGCCGCAATCGCATGGAGAAGCAAGAGGGACTTCCAATGAAACCTCAGGGCCAACGCCCGAGGTTCAAGCGACGCGGCGATCGGTGGCTCGCGTCAGCCGCCATAGTGTCGGGGAACAGCCCGGCATGGCTGATGCAGCCCCTTTCTGAAACGGAGAGATGGAGGTTTCCATGACACACCATGAAGACAAGTACACCACCAATTTCGGCAAGCCGGTAGAGGATGACCAGCGCACAATCACCGCTGGCCCCTACGGCCCGGCTCTGATCCAGGACATCCACCTGATGGAGAAGCTGGCTCATTTCGACCGCGAGCGCATCCCGGAACGGGTGGTCCACGCCAAAGGCGCCGGCGCTCACGGCTACTTCGAGGTGACGGCGGACGTCACCCGATACACCAAGGCGAAGTTCCTGTCGCAGGTCGGCAAACGCACTGACGTGTTCGTCCGGTTTTCCACGGTCGGTGGTGAGAAGGGGTCGGCGGATGCCGAGCGTGACCCGCGCGGCTTCGCCGTGAGATTCTACACCGAGGACGGCAACTACGACCTGGTGGGCAACAACACCCCGGTGTTCTTCATTCGGGACCCGCTCAAGTTCCCCGACTTCATCCACACGCAGAAGCGAAACCCGGGCACCAACCTCAAAGACGCCGACATGTTCTGGGATTTCCTCTCGCTCACTCCCGAGTCAATTCACCAGGTGACCATTCTCTTCTCGGACCGCGGGACGCCCCGCACGTATCGCAACATGCACGGCTACAGCAGCCATACCTTCGAGTGGTACAACGACAAGGGCGAGTACTGCTGGGTGCAGTACCACTGGAAGACCGAGCAGGGCATTCAGAACCTCACCCGCGAAGAAGCCACCAAGATGAAGGCCGAGGACCCCGACCATGCCACGCGCGACCTGCGGCAGGCCATCGAGTCGGGGCAGCATCCCTCGTGGCGGCTGGAGGTCCAGATCATGACCCCGGAGCAAGCCAAGGAGTATCGCTTCGACCCATTCGATATCACCAAGGTGTGGTTCCACGCTGACTACCCGCCAATCACCATCGGCCGCATGGTGCTGAACCGCAATCCGGAGAACTACTTCGCCGAGGTGGAACAGGCGGCTTTCTCACCGGCCAACTTCGTCCCCGGCATCGCAGCCTCGCCGGACAAGCTGCTCCAGGGGCGGCTCTTCAGCTATCACGACACCCACCGGCATCGCCTGGGACCCAACTACCACCTTATCCCCATCAATCAGCCCAAGGCGGCCGCCATGGTCAACTACCAGCGAGACGGGTCCATGCGTGTGGATGACGGTGGCGGCAGCGGGCCCAACTACTATCCCAACAGCTTCGGCGGTCCCCAACCGCAACCGGATGCCAGCGACCCGCCGTTCGAAGTCTCCGGGATGGCGGACCGTCACCCCTATACCCATCCCAACGATGACTTCTTCCAGACCGGTGAGCTCTTCCGGCGTGTGATGACCGACCAGGACCGGGCCAATCTCGTCGGCAACATCACCTCGCATCTGTGCAATGCGCAGAAGCGGATTCAGCTACGCCAGAGCGCCGTGTTCTACAAGGCTGAACCGGAGTATGGCCGCCGTGTCGCCGAAGGATTGGGGCTCGACGTGAAAGAGGTTGAGCGCCTGGCGGAGATGTCTCAGGAAGCACGGGCGGAGGCCACTGCCAGGTAGTCCCCGGCAATTGCGGGAGAAGACACTGCCCGACACCCCAATGGACGAGGTTGCCGCGGCGGGGTCCGCCGGGCATGGCTTTGCCGGGCAGGAAGCACCTCGCAAGGCTTGATGTCTTCGCTTGCGCGGCGCAGCCGGTGCCGCCAGGAAGGTTGACACGAACACATCACCTGTGCTATATGTCCGCTCGTGCGCCTGTTCAGGTGAGCGCGCTCGGAGTTAGTGGTCTGGCCCGTGGGGCCGGACCCCATCACAGTCTTGTACACTCGACAGCGGGGTCTGGCCCCTTGCCTCGCAAGGGTGCGGGCGCTCGGGTGTAGCCTGGGGGCGAGCGACCGGGTGCCGTGGGGTCAACGGCCAGACGGACCGCCGAAACCGCTCTCTACCTCTGCAATGATGAGCCGCCAAACCATTCATGAGAGTCTGTTGCCCACCACCGGGGAGATGATGGGCTGGGTCGAACACGCCTTCAAGCAGGGCGTTCGCTCCAAGTCAGGGGGGGCCGGTGATTGATGCCTACCTCGATATCGAGACCACCGGCCTGTCGCGCTGGTACCATCAGATAACCGTGATCGGTATATACCTTGTCGACCGCAGAGCCAGCAGCCTGGTCCAGCTTGTGGGGGATGGGGTGAGCGAACAGGCCCTGCTCCAGGCTCTGCAGGGCGTCAGAATGATCTTCACCTACAACGGCAGCCGCTTCGACCTTCCCTTCATACGCACCCGTCTCGACGTGGACCTGACGACCATGTTCAACCACCACGACCTCATGTACGACTGCTGGCGGAGGAACCTGACGGGAGGCCTGAAAGCGGTGGAACGCACCCTGGGCATTCCACGGCAGCTAGCCGACATCAACGGGCGTGATGCGGTCATCCTGTGGCGCAGGTACGAGCGATATGCTGACCGGAATGCCCTCTCGTTGCTCCTGAGATACAACAGCGAGGACGTCACCAACCTCAAGATACTCAGGGAAAGGCTGTCGCTGTTCGGCCGCATGGAGTAGGGCAGCCCGGATAGAGGCCCCGCCCCCACTCCAGGCAGAACGCCCGGTCACCACTGCCGTGCACCATCACCACCGCCGCGCCCCTGGTCCGCAATGGCACTACCGGCCACTCCTGCGGAACCACGGAACGAGCGCAGAGACCCTTCTCATATGCTCGTGGTACGCCGGCCTTCTCTGCAGGCTTCTCCTGTCCATCATTGGCACGCTGACGAAGAGAAACAGCAGGGTGAGCGCCACCGGGCCGGCAACCGCCCACCAGTACGAGGGCCCAGCGGCCAGCGCGAACAGGTACAGTCCCCACCAGAACATCACCTCGCCGAAGTAGTTGGGATGCCTGGAGAATGCCCACAGTCCGCTCACCATGGTCTGTCCCGGTTGCCGCTGCGTTCGCACGAAGCGCTCGAGTTGTTCGTCCGCCAGTGCCTCGATCACGATGGCACCGACCATCACCACAGCGGCCACCACGTCAAGCGCTCCAAACGCGTTCGTCCCCGAGGAGAGGGCGGGATAGAGGGAGAGACAACCGAGGAAAACGACCGTTGTCGGCATCATCTCGATTCCGGACAGCTCAACGAGCCAGAACAGCCGCCCCCACCTGGCCCTCAGGTCGGCGTAGCGCCAGTCCTCATGGCGCAGTCCCCGCCATCGCCTGGCCCAGTTGTAGGTCAACCGCACCGACCAGAGGAACACCAGAGTGACAACCACCACCTGTCGCAGGAGGACTGCGTTTCCCGATGACGTTGCCAATGTCCAGTAGAGGGCAATCGCAACGGGGGCGAGGCTCCAGTAGGGGTCGTAGAAGCTCGCATTCTTGAACACCCTACTGAACGTGTAGACGACCAGCGTTGCCGCGATGTCCGCGCCAAGCACCACCCATATGGGATGCCAGCCCGCGAGCGCATATCCCACGGCAAGGGCCACGCACAGGGCAAGGACGTAGGCCAGAGCGCAGAGAGTGAAGGCCCGCACAAGGCGCTTCGCATCTGCGCGTGTATCGTCTGCCACGTCCCGCCAAGAGTGCACCACGTCACTGCTTCCTGTCAACCCGCGAGTCGAGCGGCCGGATGAGTTGCCGGGAGGATTACCTTTCATCACCAGAAGCGCCCACCCATACCGCGTGGAGGCGAGAGGCGAAGGTCCATCAAGCCGGCTCTCGAGGCCGACGGAGCGGTGGCGCACAGGATGCAGGGCTATGCCGGCGTCGCTCGGTCTACACCGGCGCTCGAACGAACCGGGCGATTATCTCCGCCAGGTCTTCAATGTCCCTCTGATAGACGAACTCCTCTTTGCCGTGGATGTTGCATTCCGTCCTGATTACACCGAGGCCGAACTCCCTGGCACCCCACTCGGCGGCGATGTGGGGCAGGTCGCCCGAACCCATCTCGCCGAACTTCCCGCTTCTGCCGGTTACCTCCTCTATTGTTCGCGCCAGTTCATCCACGATGGAGCCCTCACACGGCGGCACCGTAGGAATGGCGAAGACCCTGTCCACCTCCCATTTCACCTGCGGCACCGCCGACAGCACACCGACCAGTTCCGTCTTCGCATCTTCCAGGTTCTCCTCCGGGATCAGCCGCCGGTCGATAGAGACCAGGCACTCGTCAGGCACAACGTTGACCTTCAGGCCCCCTCTCATCATGTTGATGTTGAGCCTCGCCACCATATGCTCCAGTCCGGTGTCGGGGTGCACCTCCACGCTCGATTCTCTCTTCACTACCTCGTCCTTGAGGCCGAGCAGGGCCTGGGTCAGCGGTATCGCCTTCTCCACCGCGTTCTCTCCCAGGTGCGACAGCCCGGAGTGGACCGACCTCCCCTGCACCTTGATGTCCATCTGCAGCACGCCGAGACTGGCCACCGCCACGTGACCGAAGCTGGCGTCGAGGCTGAGAATATGCGCGCCTGAGAGCGGCTGCAAACAGCGGGCTAGATAGCGCAACTGGCCAGCCTGCCCCACCTCTTCGTCGGTTGTCACCATGACCGACACGTCGTACTTGAGCGGCCTGTCGGCGACAGCCTCAAGGCCAAGGATGAGGGCGACGATTGCCCCTTTCATGTCAGCCGCCCCCCGACCGTAGACCTTGCCGTCCTCCACCCTGGGGTTGAAGGCGTCCCATCCTTCGGCGGGAACGACATCGACATGCCCGTAGATGAGGAGCCGCGGCTTCCCCGGGTCACGCCGATGGGCCACCAACGCTACCCTGCCCTCTTCTCCATCGGCGTGTTCGCTGGGAATGTCGACCTTCTCGGTCTCGAAGCCGACCTGGTTGAACAAAGGCTGCAGGTAGTCCACCGCCCTGTCATAGTTGCGGCCCGGCGGCACCGACGTGTCTATGGAAATGAGATCTGCCAGGACTTTGACGTAATCCATCTATCGCTTCGCCTCCATATCGTATTCGCCAGACCATTGTACCGAGTACGAAAAGGCAAAGCCACCGGCCAATGAGAGCTCTCGGACAACCGTGGGCCCCTCTTGCCGCGACGTGTTCCCGCTATGGACATGCCCCCCTACCCTCCCGAACAACCACTGACCCCCAGGCCCAAACGCCGCCTTGTGCTGTTTGTTGGCGGCAAAAATCCGCCAAATTCCACACGTATATGCCAAATATCCATAACAGAGCATATTGACAAAACCCGTGCCAACCGCTTCAATACCAACACTGATGCGCTTATGAGCTTCGTCTACGTGACGAGCAAGGAGGTGGATGGTGCCAAGAAAAAAGGGTGAGTGGGAGGACGCCAGAGCCGCCTTCCTGGGTATCCAGGGCAAAGAACGAACCGTCGAGGAGCGGGAGCACATGCCGGCAAAGGCATGCGGCAAGTGCAAGCACTTCTACCTCGCGTCCATCCTCGGCGTTACCGGCGGCGACTGCCTCAAACTGAAGACGGGTTCCGACATATCGGTCGATCCGCCTGTCTTCGTGCTGGAGGGTGACACCAACCTGCAGACCGAGATCAGGATGGATGCGGGCAGGTGCAGCTACTTCGAGCAAATGGAGATTGTGGACAAGGACATCTCGGAGGCCTTCGATCCGCGCTACAGCCGCTATCAAAGGCAGATGATGGACTAGTCCGCCCTCGCCACCTGGAGCCTCGCACCGGGGAGGTGGCTTTCGGGCGGACGCCCACGGCGTCTTTCGGGAGACGAATCCACTGAGAGGGGGGAACGGGAAATGGCAGACGTGAAGGCAGCGAGACGGTACGAGCAGCCGGACAAGGACAAACCGCTTGAGGAACTCGAGAAGGAGAGGGCGTGGTGGTGGGCGGCGGAGAAGAAGAGGTCACCACGACTCGACTACCTGAGGAAGGCGGTGTGGAAGAAGGGGCGCCGCGGGGGAGAGTATGAACCGGGCGTGGTGGTGGATATCGAGAGCCCACAGTTGTTCACCGAGGGCTGGAAGGCCCTCGAAGGTGAGCCCATCATGCTGCGCCGGGCCAAGGCGCTGGACTATTTGATGGACAATGTGACCATCTTCATCACCGACTATGCACAGATCGTGGGCACCGAAGGCAACCGACCCAATGCGCTGTACCACCAGCCGGCTTCCAGCAGGTTCAGCAACGACGAGGTGTACAACGACCCCATGATCATTCCGGAACCCAAGCAGGCGTCACTCGAGGTACTGTCCGATATCCACAACTACTGGGCCACTCGTGACTGCATATCACAGTACTTCACCCTGGTCAGGCCCGAGGATGCGGTGAGATTCATAAAGGTCGTCCTTATGTGGGGTTTTCCCAATGGCGGCAGCTTCGGCTACTCGGGCAAGGACTACGAGTACATCTTCGGTCCGAACCAGGAGGTTGGCGGCGGGCAAGGGTTCGAGAACATCATTGAGGAGATACAGGAGAAGATCGACGCGGCTGAGGCCCAGTTGGACGCCACGCCCAACGGCAGTGAGACGGGGCTCTACGAGAAGCTGCCCAACTGGGAGGCGATGCAGATAGTCCTGGAGGCCTGCATCAAGAGCGCGAAGCGCTACGCCAGGCTGGCGCGCATTATTGCCGAGAACATCGAGTCGGACCCCAAGCGGAGAGATGAGCTGCTGAAGATTGCCGAAACGTGTGAGCATATCCCAGGCAAGGCACCCCAGACCTTTCAGCAGTACCTTCAACTGCAGCACTTCATACAGGTATGGACCAGACTCGAGGACCTGGAGGCAGCCTGGCCCACCCGTCCCGACTACTACGGATGGCCCTACTTCAACAATGATGTGAACATAGACAAGAGCCTCACCAGGCAAGAGGCCATTGACCTGGTGGGCGAGTTCATCATCCGGGCCTACGAAATGGGCCACTTCTTCGGCAGGTTCGGCGCCGAGGGGATACAGGGCATTGTCGGCACGTGGGTGTGGACTCTCGGGGGGGTGAACAAGGACGGCAGCGATGCCTGCACCGACCTCACTGTGGCCTTCCTTCAAGCGGCGCGGCAGGTCCGCGTGTCCAACCCGACCTTCGGCTTTCGCTGGCACCCCCAGGTGAAGGATGAGGTGATGCGCGAGGTGTTCGAGTGCATCAGGCAGGGGCTGGGCTACCCGTCGATAAGAAACGACCCCGTTCTCATCGCCAATGGCATGTACTGGCACAGTCATCCGCTCGAGGAGATGCGCACATGGGTTCATCAGGCGTGCATGTCGCCCTGTCCGGCGACCAAGTACGGCGCGCAGCCGTGCCGCATGGCTTCGGCGACGATGAACACATCGAAGATGATCGAGTACGCCCTGCACAACGGCTACGACCATTGCGTGCAGATGCAGATGGGGCCCAAGACGGGGGACGCGCGGCAGTTCACCGATTTCGAGCAGTTGTTCCAGGCGTGGGTGAGGCAAATGGAGTGGATCATGGACTTCGGCGTGCGCATCGTCAACATCGGCCGGGTCAAGGCACATGAGTTCTGGGGACGCCCCCTGCTCTCAGGCATATCATCGAGGTCCGTAGAGAGCGGCTTCGATGCCGTCGACCCGAGGTCGGGGGAGCGCGGCAATAGCTGGGTAACCTTCTTCACCTGGGTGGAGAATGCCGACGCTCTGGCCGGAGTGAAGAAGCTGGTCTTCGACGACAGGAAGTACACCATGGACCAACTGATTACCGCCCTCGAGGCCAACTGGGACGGCTATGAGGACATGCGCCTGGACTTCGTGAAGAACGCGCCCAAGTGGGGCAACGATGACGACTACGTTGACGAGGTAATGACCCGCTGCTTGCGAGAGGTGGCGCGGCACTCCAACGACCTGAGAGACCCCTGCGGCAACAAGTGGCCGGCGCTGCCGGAGAACGTCAGCGGCAACATCCACTTCTCCAACCTGGTCCATGCCCTGCCCAATGGCAGGAGGCTGGGGGATGCCCTGTACGACGGCGGCATATCCCCCGGACCGGGTCTGGACAAGAAGGGCCCGACAGCGGTATTGAAGTCCTGCGGCAAGATCAATCACATCAGCGATGGGCGTGCCTTCCTGCTGAACCAGAGGCTGTCCCCAACGCAGCTCGCCGGCGAGAAGGGATACCAGCTATGGAAGGCCTACATGAAGACGTGGGCCGACCTTGGGCTGGACCATGTGCAGTTCAACATGGTGGACGATGCGACATTGAGGGCGGCGCAGCGGGAGCCGGAGAAGTACCAGGAGTTGATAGTGCGGGTAGCGGGATACAGTGCTCACTTCGTGGACATCAGCCGCAAGACGCAGGACAACATCATACAGAGGACGGTGCAGGGGCTGGGCTAGACTTGCCACCTGTGCCACAGAGGGCACGCATAGTAGCGCGCACAGCGTGAGCCGCCGCGCTGCCAGCGCGGGGGCAACACCTGGCTGAGAGTCAAGGGCTTCGGGGTTCGGCGTGTTTTGCGGTGGCGGGAGCGCAGTAGCGAGCCGCGAAGGCATGCAACTCTCGCGCCGTTTCGTCGCCCGTCATGGGCACGCCGTGGCCGGACGCCAGCACGTGCGGTTCGAGCCCCGCGAGGGCAGCGACGGACTCCTTCGCCGCTCGCCTGCTCCAGGTCGAGTACCACGGCGGACCGGATACCCTCTGCCTGTCCAGCCGCAAACTCCACAACAGAACCCCCCAGAGCGAGTTCAGGTCAGCGGTCAGAAGGGCGTCGCCCGTGATCAGGACCCGGTCACTGGGCCGGAAGAAGGCAACCTCACCTGGTGTGTGGCCCGGCACCGGAATGCACTCCCAGTCCGGGAGGCCTGCAACAGCGCCCGGGTCGAACGCCCGCGCAACCTCCTTGAGGCTCCCCTTCGAGAGCATCGACTCGACCCGCCGTCGCGGCGTCACGCGCAGCAACGGGACGATGAGCCAGCGGTCGAGCGGGTTGGCATACTCCTCGACAGTCGAAAGGTCTTCAGGGGCCGCGAGGGGCAATTCATCGGGATGCACGTACACCGGACAGCACCACATGCGCGCCAGCTCAAGCGCCGACCCCGCATGGTCGGGATGGGTGTGCGTCAGCAGGATCGAAGCCGGCCGCGTGTTCGCTCCGAACAACGACTCCACGGTCTCGCGGATCAACCGGCCGCAATTCGCCGATGCGGCATCGATCAAGACCCACCACGATTCAGACCGCACGAAGTACACGTTGGACCGCATGATGCCTTTCCCCACCTCCATGTAGTACACGCCCGGGGCGATCTCCCGGCACCCGCCGGTGTCGGTCTCCCTCGCCCTTCTGTTCAGTCCACTCATCGACTCTCCGGTCGCCTGTCACCCTTTGTGAACATATCCATGGAGAACGTTTCGCCATGCCCGGCATGAGCGGAGCACATCCCCGCGGTCTCTGCTTTTCGTCTGAAATACCTGAGAGTCGAGCCGCGAGGAACTGGAGCCGCAGAGCAGCGGAACTGCCTCAAGTTCTCCTTAGCCCAGCCCTGTGCGAACCCCAGCTCCTTCTCAAGCGAAGAGCTAGTCCGCAACCGCCGCTATGACGATCGCCGCCACCAACAGGATCAGGATATTGAGCGCTGCGCCGGACAGGCACATCACCCTGAAGCGTGCCGAGGCAATGGCGGAACCCGCGATTCCCACCGCGGCACCAAGCACCCCCACACCCACCTGCATCAGAAAGAGCCCGATGAAGTACCCCCAGTCCGCTTCTTCAGGTATAGCTGCGAGCAGAATAGCCATGACCGCATGGACCACAACCAGTGCACATGAGAAAATACCCAGTATGAACTGGGCGGAGTCTCCCGCTTCTCCGCTCACCTGCGCCAGCCTCTGTGTTTGTCGGGCGCCAGCGGATGGCCGCGGACCCGTACTCGGCGCTGGCTGCTCTCTTGGGCTCTCCCCCGCCTCCGCGATCACGCGAGCGCCACACATCACACAGAACTTGGCGCCATCAGGGTTTTCAGTCCCACAGTTTGGACAGAGCATGTCCCCTCCTTTCCCGACAGTCACGTGAATCGATGAAAGAACCCCGATATGTGGCTGTCGATGCTGAACGTCCGGAGGCACACTATCATGTCGCCGCTACTGCGAATGTACAAGGCGCGCAGAGCGCCTATTCATGGCAGAGCAGTCTATCAACCTCGGGCTGCTCAATCAGGCCAGGGCTTCTCCCCCAGCGCCATGCGGCAAAGGTCGACGATGAAGACCTTGCGTACGCCGTGCTGAGTGGTCGGCCTTCGCAGCGCACGGTCGCACATGGGGCACAGCGTTATCACGGCATCGGCGCCACATTTCATCACATCGTCGATGTTCCTCGCCTGGACCTTTGCCGCCAGCTCAGGGTAGACGCGGATGATAGAGGCGGCGCAGCACAGGGCGCTCTCCCTTTCGTATTCCCGCGCCGGCCTCTCCACCCCGATGAGCTCGAGTATCTCATCGAGCAAAGCGTCCTTGTCCGGCGTGTACCTTGAAGCGCAGGGACGCTGGTAGGCGACCTTCTTGTTCAGCCTGGTGATACTGCTGCGGTGCTCTCTGAGATAGTCACGCAGGTACTCGAACAGGTGGACATAGTTGAAGGGCACAGTGATGCCGTAGTCCTTGACCTTGCTGTGTACCATGGCGTAGCAGTCGTCGTGCAGCAGGACCAGGTCCTTGCCCAGACCGGCCAGCTTGTCGATGAAGTCCCTGGCCCTGCGCTCGATGGGGCTTTCCAGGCCGAGATGCACATAGCCGAGGAGGCAGAAGTAGTCCCCTCCCTTGACGATGGTGAGGCCCTGGAATAGCTGGCTGTCAAGGACCCCCTCGGGCATGAAGTGCTCCATTATGCACAGAGAGAGGGCCGGCTTGTCGGGGTCGCCCGGAATCACTTCGTTGGGGATGCCGAACGCGCCTTCGAAGAAGCCGACAGCCTCCTTGCTCACCGGGAAGGCATGCGTCTTCTCCAGCATTCTGAGTATCAGGTCGAACGGGTCGGCCCCGGTGGGACAGTACTCGCTGCACGCGCAGCACGTGATGCACTTCCCCAGGATATCGGCCTCTTTGCCCTCCATCAGCGCCTGTATGTCGGCGACGGCCTTCTCCTTGTCATAGTCCACGTAGAGGCATTTCGTGAGACAGTCGCCGCACAGGTTGCACTTCGATGCATCCCACATTCGTCACCTCCCCGTATTGGGATCTCCCCACGAGCCTCGCGTTCAGCAAACCATGGTCGTTCCCGACACCGATACTACGCGCAGTCCACCTGACTGTCAACTCGGAGGCCGCAGCTCATTTGCGGTCGCGCCAGACAACGGTTCGCCACCTTGACGGCGTGACGCGGGTCATGGAGAATGGTGGACGATTGGTCTTGACCAGGTTCCGCCCACAAGGAGAAAGGGGGAGGCAGTGCCGTGACAGAGCCAACAACGACTGAGAATCGAGATTTCAGGTTTGCCAGCGCGCTGGTCTCCGATGGCGCTCGCATGCTGGCGGCTGTTGCCCGCGACTTCGTGGACCGGGAGATCATGCCAATCCGCCGCGAGATCGAGCGGGACACCCGCGGGGACTTCACCCTGATTGCCGAGCTGCAGAGCAAGATGATGGCCCTCGGCGTGCAGAAGGCGAACATCCCCCAGGAGTACGGCGGCATCGGCGTAATGCCCCTGGTCGGCGCCTGTGTGCAGCTCGAGGAGTGGGCCCGAGGCGATGTCGGCTTCATATGCGCCGTGGGCGGCTGTGCGTGGTCCTTCCTGCCGGCGACGCTGGCCGGGAACACGGCGATACTGGAGGAGTTCGCCCCCAAGGCCTGCGGGGACCAGGTCTACATCGGCTGCTTCGCCATGACGGAACCCGGCGGCGGCTGCAACATAGAGAACCTCGACATGCATGGCCGCGGCATAGCCACCACGGCGACCCTCGACGGTGACGAATGGGTCATAAACGGCGTCAAGATGTGGTGCACCAATTCGGGCATTGCCGACAACTATACAGTGGTGTGCACCACGAACCCGGAGCTGGGCGACGAGGGCATCGCCCTGATCCATGTACCATCCCCTATTGAAGGACTCACGTTCGGCAGATTCGAGGACAAGGCGGGATTCAGGGCCAGCAGGGAATGCGAGTTCTACTTCGACAACGTTCGTGTGCCCAGGGCATGGCGTGTGTCGGGGCCGGGGAGAGATGCCGAGCTGTTCCACAACAACCTGGTCTATGCCCGCATCTTCAGCGCTCCCTATTCCCTGGGGCCGGCCCAGGGTGCGTTCGAGGAGGTCCTGGCCTTCACCAAGGACAGGCTCGCCGCCGGCAAACCCATCAGGCAGCACTCGGTCTGCGCCAATATGCTGGCCGACATGGCCATTGGAATCCAGGTGGGCCGGGATACCTATGTGACCGCCGCCTACATGTACGACCACCCCGAGATATACGGCCCCGCATGGTCCAGGTCCATGCTATCCAGAGGGTCCATCGCCAAGATGTACTGCTGTGATGTGGCCGTCATGGTGACGAACAAAGCCATGGAGCTTATGGGCTCCTATGGTTACGTGACCGACCACAATGTGGAGAAGTACTGGCGGGATGTCAAGATCATTCAACTGTGGGAGGGCGGCGCTCAACTGGGGAGGCTCGACGTAGTACGCGGCTACTACGACTACAACCAGTTCCATCCCAATCAGCTCTACGACAGGCTGCAGCGGCCGGGCAAGTAGAGACGCTGTGCCGTCGACGGCGGCGGGCTTCTCATCACCGGAGACTCCAGACAACGAGACAGCCAAACGATAACGGGAGAGGGCGAGTATGTACGGATACGCGGGCCAGGTCCTGACGGTTGATTTGACCAACCGAAGGGTGACGAAGGAACCGCTGAGAGACGACCTGCTGCAAGACTGGATCGGGGGCGAGGGTATTGGGGCCAGACTTCTATGGGAAAAGGTGAAGCCGGGCACCGATCCCCTGTCCCCGGGGAACGTGATGATAATCACCACTACCGCCTTCAGTGGCTCGGTATTCCCTCCCGGCTCACGAACCCTGGTCAACTACAAGTCGCCTCTCACCGGATTCTATGGAACGAACGCTATGGGCGGAAGCTTCGCCCCGCATCTCAAGTTCGCCGGCTACGACGCGCTGGTCCTCGAAGGAAAGGCGGACAAGCCGGTATACATCTTCATCGACGGTGAGGACGTTCAGATAAGGGATGCAGCCGACCTCTGGGGAAAGCTGGCGGGCGAGACGGATGAATCCCTGATGCAAGAGATTGGCGATACCAACATCGAGGTCCTGCGCATCGGCCCGGCGGGAGAAACCCTGAACCGCCTGGCGGCAGTCACCTCCGGATACAACCGGGCCTTTGGCAAGGGCGGCAACGGCGCGGTAATGGGGTCGAAGAACCTCAAGGCGATCGTCGTCCGCGGCAGAGGCAGCATTCCCGCCTACGACGCGGCGGCATTGAAGGAGCTTGCCGCCTCCGTCTACAGGAAATGCCGGTCACCATTCCTGGACCTGTTCCGGGAATACCACATGCACCCGCTCAGTTCGGTGTTCGCTCCCACCGTGGGCATCCCCAGCCGCCATTTCCAGCAGGCGAGCTGGGACAAGAGCGAGAAGCTGTTCCACTTGCCGATCAAGGAGCAGCTATTCACCGGTGAAGATGCCTACTGCTGGGGGTGTCCGGTGAAGAGTGGAAAGGTCCTGTCCCCGAAGAAAGGCCCGTACCAGGGGCACAAGGTCGATGCCAAGGTAGAGGCGATCTGGTCCTGGGGCTACAACATGATGATCGACGACCTGGACGTGCTCTGTGAGATCCTGTACCAGTGCGCTCAGAACGGGGTCGACATCAACGGCAGCGCCGAATGGGCCGGATGGCTTGCCGAGTGTCTGGAGCGGGGCCTCGTCACTCCTGAAGACATCGGAGGGCTGGAGGTAAGATTCGGCGATGGCGAGTCCTGCCTCAGGCTGCTGAAGGCCATCTTCGCCCGGGAGGGGTTTGGCGACGTACTGGCTGAGGGGCCGAAGATAGCGGCGGAGAGGCTGGGCAAAGGAACAGAGGAATACGTCATGCACGTCAAAGGCTCTCCACTGGAAGCCGAGGAGTTCAGGTCGGACAAGGCTCTTCTGCTGGGCACCGCTACCCAGGAGAGAGGCGGCAGCGTGAACAGGAACTGGACCTACGCCGTCTCCCATCTGGGTATGCTGCAGCCGGACGTCACCGGACTTGAGCAACCGCCCGACCCGCTCAGCGAGAAAGGCATAGCGAAATGGCTGAAGCCGTACCGGGAAGTGGTCCCGGGGGTATTGAACACCATGGGAGGCTGCCTTATTCTGTGGTGGGTCATGGCAACGGAGACCGCGGCCGTTCTGGAAGGATACAAACATCTGACCGGACGTGAGATAAGCCTGGAGCAGGGCCTCAGGGTTGGTGAGAGGGTTATCGCTCTGGCAAGGGCGTTCAACGCCAGGGAAGGATTCAGCCGTAAGGATGATACCATGCCACAGAGGTTCCTTACCGAACCGGTGGTGGGAGGTCCCACCGACGGCGCCCGCGTCCAGGACCTCGACGCCATGATAGACGAGTACTACACCGAGTGCGGCTACGACCTGAAAAGCGGTTGGCCGACCCCGGCCAAGCTTGAGGAGTTGGGGCTGAAGGACGTTGCACAGGAGCTTTATCCAGACTAGAGGTGGAGCCGGCTCCGAGGCCGCCGCAGTTCTTGAACGAGGAGGGACACGATTGGACCGGGCCGAATGGAGGCATGAATGATCAACGAAGAGAGATATGACTTCGTCATTGTGGGCGGCGGGCCCAACGGAGTGGCGCTGGCGGCCTACATCGCCAAGTGCGGGGACAGCGTCTGCGTGCTGGAGGAAAGGCCGGAAGCGGGAGGAGCATGCGAGAACACGGAGCCTATCCCCGGGGTGCGTATCAACCCGCACGCCATGTACATGTATGCCGGACCGGCCCCTGGATTCGAGCAGCTTGAGCTGTGGAAGCATGGCTTCCGCATGGACTGGAGCCCTATGTCGAAGAACCTGGCCGACCAGCAGTCGAGAGGCGTGGCCACCACCGAGGGCATGGCCCCGATCACCGACGGCGACGCCATGGGCTGGGCCAAGCTCAGCGGCCTGCTCACCAGTCCGCCGTTTATCAGGGACCTCCTGCGCGCCACCTTCTGGTGCCCGCCCCATCCTCCCGAGGTGGAGGTAACCGCCGAGAATATCCCCTATATGCAGGTCTACAAACAGCACCAGCCCGACGTCTGGAGCGAAGAGTTGCTCGACATGACGCTGTTTGACCTGATGGACGAGCACTGTGAGACCGAGCCGTTCAAGGTACTGCACGCCGCCGCAGCCTGGTACTCAGGGGCCGCCGGCCACTGGGAGGGAGTGGCCATCCCGGCTCTGGCCGCCGACATAACGCTGACAATCTACAGCGGGCTCAGCGTTCCCCGTGGCGGCATGCACGGCTACTTCCACGCGATGATACGCTGCGCGCTGGCGCACGGCGTTATAGTACGGACCTGCTGTCCGGTGGAGGAGATTATCATCGAGAACGGGCGGGCGGCAGGGGTGCGCTTGAGCGAGACCGCTACCGCGGACGAGAAGAAGATATGGGCGAACAAGGCGGTGGTCAGCGATGTCGACGTGAGGCAGACCTTCTCCAAGCTGGTCGGCTTCAAGCACCTGGGGTTCAACTTCAGGGAGAAAGTGGAGGCTGTCAGCCTCAAGGGGGGCAGCATCTACGTGTCCCATCTCCTCACCCGTGAGCGTCTTCGCTGCCGTCCCCAGTTCGTCAACCCACCCCAGGGAGACGACCCCGGGATCGGCCCCTATCCCTGCGACTCCCGCGATATCTACTACGAGCACGCGGCCGATGTCGACGGGAGGAAGGGCAACCCCACGGTGCCGCCGGAAAGGCTGCTGTGGATCTCAACTCCGATCATACGGTTCGACGCCACGGACCCGCAGTGCACCATTCCCGGTCGCCACCTGGTCTCCCCGTTGTACGCCCTGGTCCCTCCGCCGGAGTACCATGTGGACGGCCCCGATGCGGTGAACAAGGTCAAGGATGAACTCAATGCCTACATGCGCCAGGCCTTCAGTCAGGTGATTGAGAACCTCGACGACGACAACCTGGTCCACCATTGGGCCAACACCCCGTGGGAATCGGCTTTCCGCAACACCGGTCTCATCGGCGGCACATGGTGCGGCACCCGCCACTGCGCCGACCAGTGGAGCGAGAACCGCCCCATTCCCGAGCTGGCTCGCTACCGCACCCCCATCGAAGGGCTCTACCTGTGCAACCAGACGGCGTGCCACCCCGGAGGTCTGGCTCTGATGGCCATCCCCTACAACCTGATGCACATCCTCATTGAGGACGGTCTCGTCGAGCCCGGCGACTGGTGGTACCCATCCCCGTGGTACATACCGCAGCAAGGCAAAATACCGGCGATACCGCGCTGAGGAAAGGAAACGTAGTATGCCCGATCCACTGATTGGCAAGGTATTCGATGAGTTCCCCGATGAGACCGATTGGGACGTGGTCATCATCGGTGGCGGGCCCAACGGCCTGATTGCAGGAGCCTACCTGTCGAAGGCCGGGTTGAAGGTGGCCGTGGTGGAGCGCCGCTACGAGATTGGCGGCGGCCTGGCCACCGAGGAGGTCATGTTCCCCGGCTACTACTCCAACATGCACGCCGTCTACCATCTCCTGGTCGACCTCATGCCCGCGCTCAGAGACTTCGACCTGGACCGCCACGCGTTGATGTGGACCAGGCCCAACGCCCAGGCAGGCATGGTGTTCGAGGACGGCACATCGCTGCTCCTTGCCCGGATGGTCGAGGACACCAAGGACTCCATAAGCAAGCTCTCCACCAGGGACGCCGTCAGCTTCGGCAAGCTGATGAGGAGCTGGCGCCGTATTGTGAGCGAGATCATAGGCCCGGCCACCTTTGTCCCTCCCATGCCCCCGCTGGATTTGATCATGGGCATGCAGCGCACCAGGACCGGGAACGAGATGCTGGAGCTCGTTGAGCGCAGCCCCCTGGACATCATCACCGACAGCTTCGAGAACGAGCGCGTGCGCGCTCTCATGCTCTACGTGTGCTGCATGTGGGGGCTCGACCCCCGGGAGACCGGGATTGGCATGTTCGTCCCGCTCTATGTGGACAGGGCGATGGGCAAGTGCTACTGCGTTGGAGGGTCACACAAGCTGGCCGGTGCGCTGGCGAGGGAGATACTGGGTAATGGAGGAACGATTCTGGACGCGGCCGAGGTAACGAGCATCATCATGCAGAACGGCCGCGCCTGCGGTGTCGAGACTGCCGAGGGCCGAGTCCTGCGCAGCAAGGTGGTCATGTCCACACTGGACCCCCAGACAACCTTCTTCGACCTCGTCGGCGCGGAGCACCTGCCACCAACGCTCAAGGAGGCGATCGGGGGCTGGAAGCTGGACAAGTGGAGCTTCAACACCCTGCACGTCGCCTCCACGGAGCCCCCGCGCTATGCCTGTGACGACCCGTGGGTCAACGAGGCGTTCATGGTCGTCCTCGGCGTGGAGAGCCCCGACCAGCTTCTGGCGCACTGGGACAACGTGGTCGCCGGCAAGGTCGACGGCGGCTTCGGCGGGCACGCCACCTGCGAGAGCCTCTTCGACCCTCACCTCGTCCGCTCTCCGTGGGGAGGGCACGTTTCCTTTTTCCAGATGCATGCACCCTACGACATCGAGGGCGGCTGGGAGAAGCGCGGTGCGGAGCTGGAGGAGGCGATACTGGCCAAGTGGCGGAAGGCGGCGCCCAACATGACGCGGGAGAGCATCATCGCCACCAGCCAGGAGACCCCCGAGGGCATCGAGATCCGTTTCCCCAACATGCGCCGCGGCGCAATCAAGCACGGTGACTACACGCCGATGCAACTGGGCAGCTTCCGCCCCAACCAGGAGTGCTCCGATACCAGGACACCCATCGAGGGGCTCTATACCTGTGGTGCGTCCACCTACCCCGGAGGGCTGGTGCTCGGCGGCCCCGGCTATCTCGGGGCCAACAGGGTGGCCGAGGACCTGGGCGTCGCCAAGTGGTGGCAACCCACCAGAGAGATGGAGCGGTACATCCAGACATACGTGGAGTAGCCGGCGCCGCTGCGTGAAACGGCCGGCCTCCAGGTGCGGCCAACGAGGGCAGCAAGGCTCGGCTTCTCCAGGATCAGGTACTCTGTAGCTCGACTCCGTACAATGCTTGAGCCAATCAGGCTGTGAGGAGGATGACCATGGAGACCGATATCTATCGCTTCGAAGTGGGGACTATCCAATGCATCGCCGTCAGCGACGGCACCCTCACCTATGCACCGCCGACCTTCCCGCCCCCTGCTATGTTTCTGTTCGCCAATGCCCCGAGGGAACAGCTCGAGCAGGCGCTTCGCCAGCACGGTATACCGGCGGAACAGTGGCTTGAGTGGGTGAGCCCGTACATCTGCCTGGTGGTCAACACAGGCGAGCATCTGGTCCTGGTGGACACGGGGGCGGACGGTCTCGCCCCGAGCACAGGGAGACTCCTCGAGAACCTCCGGACAGCAGGGATTGCGCCGGAACAGATTGACACGGTCGTTCTCACGCACGGTCACCCGGACCACATCGGGGGAACCACCGATGCCCGGGGCAGGCCAGCCTTCCCCAACGCGCAGCACGTTATGTGGAAAGACGAATGGGACTTCTGGACCTCGGAACAGGCGGAGTTGAAGCTCGACGAACACGGGAAAGAAGTGCTGCTGAAGACGGCCCGCGACAACCTGCCGCCGATTGAAGGCCAGCTCCATCTCGTCGACCAGGAGATGGAAGTCGTGCCCGGTATGCGCGCCGTCGCCGCACCGGGCCACACACCGGGACACATGGCGGTGGCCGTTTCCTCGCAGGGTCAGCAACTGCTGTGTCTCTCTGATACGGTGCTGCATCCCATTCATATGGAACAGCCAGAATGGCATGCGGTCGTCGATTTCGACCCTCCCGAGGTCGTGGCCACCAGACGCCGGCTTCTGGACCGGGCCGCGGCCGAGAAGGCCCTGGTGCTGGTCTTCCACTTCCCCTTCCCCGGCCTAGGCCACGTGGCACCCGATGGTGAGGCATGGCGGTGGCAACCCATCGAATAAGGGGCTGAAGGTCTGGGCGTCTTGCGGCGAGGCGTTGCTCTTTGAGGCAGGTGCTACCGATTAGCAGGTTGGGCTTGAGCCCGCATCGGGTTGCCTGAGGTCTGCCTTCCCCACGTTTGACCCAGCCTGCCGCCCCCTGATACAATCGTCTGCTGGACTTACAGCGAGGAGGGAGTGTGCCCGGCAAAGCCCTCTGTGGAATACGAGTACTGGAGTACGCCCAGTTCGTCAGCGGCCCATATTGCGCCAAGCTCATGGCCGACCTCGGCGCTGAGGTCATCAAGGTAGAGCCGCCCGGTGGCGACATTGCCCGCGGAAGAGGACCGTTCCCCAATGATGTCCCCCATCCCGAGCGCAGCGGCCTCTTCCTCTACAACAACACCAACAAGTCGAGCATCACGCTGGACCCGGCCTCCGTTGAAGACAGGGACGTATTCAAGAGGCTGGTCGCGGAGAGCGACATACTCATCGAGGACACTCCTCCGGGAACGATGGACGGGCTGGGCCTGGGTTATGACACGTTGAGGGACATCAACCCCCGGCTGGTCATGACTTCCATCACCCCTTTCGGACAGACCGGGCCCTACCGGGACTACCGGGCCTACTACCTCAATGTCTCCCACGGCAGTGCCCTGGGCTACCTCACGCCGGTAGCCCCTCAGGCGGCGGGCGGGCCGCCGCGCGAGCCCATCAGGGAAGGGGGTCTTATTGCCGAATACGATTGCGGCGTCTTCGCCGCACTGGCCGCCCTGTCGGCTTTCCGCCTGGCTTCGTCCACCGGGACAGGGCAACACATCGACGTCTCCAAGCAGGAGGCGCTGCTCCACCTGCAGCGAACGGACGTGGCCATGTACCTGGAGCATCGATGGCCCGACCAGCGAGGGAGCGCATCCATGTACACCGCCGGCAGCGGCCTGCACCGCTGCAAGGACGGGTACGTTCTGCTAATGCTGGTGGAAGACAGGGCGTGGCGCAGCTTCATCGAGCTCATGGGCAACCCTGAATGGGCCGATGAGGAGAGGTTCAGCACAGCGGACAAGCGCACGTGGCTGAGCCCCGAGGACATCCGCCCGCTGGCGGAGCCGTGGATGCTGCAGCACACCAGAGAGGAGATCTATCACGGGTTGCAGCAGCGGCGCTGCCCCGCTTCTCCGCTCTACCGAGTGGCCGAAGTGCCCGAGACCCAACGGATGAAGGGACGCCAGTTCTTCGTGGAACTGGAGCACCCCGAGGCCGGCAGGCTCGGCTATCCCCTGGGCCTGGGCAGGTTCTCCCAGACACCGATTGCCTTCGAGCGTCCCGCCCCTCTCCTGGGCCAGCACAACAAACAGCTTCGTGATGACAGGCCGGGCGACCGCCGGCCACAAGCACAGCCCCGAAGCAGCGGCCGGCCTGTGCCGGCCGGGCACGGCCCGTCGCAACCCAAACCGCTGCAAGGCGTGAGGGTCACCGACTTCTGCTGGGTGTGGGCCGGTCCATCAGGCACTGAGCTGCTGGCCTATCTGGGGGCTGAGGTTATCAGAGTGGAGAGCCAGGACCATCTCTGTCTGACGCGGCGGGCCGGGCCCAACGTGAACCGCAGCGCAATGTACAACAGCCTGAACCTGGGCAAGCGCAGCATCACCATCAACCTGACGCGGCCGGCGGGGGTCGAGCTGGCCAAGAGGCTGGTCGCGGTCAGCGATGTGGTGACAGACAGCTTCTCCGGCACCATGATGGAGAGGTTCGGCCTGGACTACCCCGCGTTGAAGGAAGTGAAGCCCGACATCGTCGCCGTGTCCATGTCGGGATGGGGAGCCTCGGGCCCCGAGCGGGACTACCGTGCCTTCGACCCCAACTTCGCCGCGCTGAGCGGGCTGTACGACCTCACCGGCTACCCCGATGGGATGCCAGGCCTCCCCGGCGGTCGCGGGCGGCTTGACCTCACTACCGGCGCCGTCCTCGCCTTCTGCGTGGCAGCCGCCCTGGTCCACCGCGCCGGAACAGGCGAAGGACAGTCCATCGATATCTCTCAATGGGAGGTCGCCAACTGCGTGATAGGCGACGCTTTCATGGACTACTTCATGAATGGGAGGAGCCCCAGCCGCGTGGGCAACCGCGACAGCGTCATGGCCCCGCACAACTGCTATCGCTGCCAGGGCGAGGACGACTGGGTGAGCATAGCCGTCGCCACCGACGAGGAGTGGCAAGCCCTGTGCCAGGCTATCGATGCGCCGGAGCTGGCCAGCGATCCCTGGTTCTCCAGTGCCGAGGGCAGACTGAAGAACCAGGAAGAGATCGACAGCCTGGTCACCCGCTGGACCCTGGGACATACTCACTACGAGGCCACCGAGATACTGCAGCGGGCAGGGATAGCCGCCTTCCCCAGCCTGAGCCGAGAGGAGCTGGCCTGCGACCCTCACCTGCTCGAACGCGGCGCCTTCGTGGAGGTGGCCCACCCCGAGGCCGGCGTCAACACCTTCCTCGCCCCACCGTGGAGGCTGTCGGCCACCCCCGCCGAGATCACCAGGCACGCTCCCCTTTTCGGTGAGGACAACGAGTACGTCTTCTGTGAGCTGCTCGGCATGCCCCTGGAGGAGTTCGCCACTCTGGTGGGCGAGGGTATCATCTACTAGTCGCCGGAATGCCTGCCCTCGGTCAGGGCATCCCGGCGGTTGCGCGTACCGGTCCATTCCATGAGGCGATTTGCCCTGACGAAGCTGGAACCGTCTGAACCAACCTCGCATACCACGCCCCTCGCCCTTGACACTCGCGCCCCCTGTGTGCTATAAGCGCATTTATACGCGACTATACTATTCTGTGCGCCAATCCGCTGGAGAGCACGCCGAAGTAGTGGTCTAGACCGCCTGGCCAGACCCCAACGTGGTTTCACGGTATATGAACAGCAAGGGGTGACGTGCCATGAGAGAGCCTTGACGGAGACAGACGATATGACAACAGAGGCATCTTACAGGAGGTGGACGAATTGAGAAAAAGAGGAATACAGGTTTTCCTGGCGGTAATGCTGGTTGCCGTTACAGCGGCGGGCCTGGCTTCCGCCGGTTGTGGGGGAGGCGGCGGCGGGCCCGTAGGCAATGAGACCGTTGTCCTCAAGTATGGAGCAGCGCTTCCCATGATGCCGGGGTATTTTGGCTCGGCCGCTTCCGAGTCGAGCTCATACTACTGGGAAGACGCAGTCGAGACGGTAACTGAGGGTAGGATTGACATCGAGATCTATCCTTCAGAGCTTCTGTGCAAGCAGGAAATGGCGTTCGACGCCGTTTCTCAAGGTATAGCCGACATAGCCTGGGCTGTTATCACCTACTGCAGGGACTGGATGCCGCTGGAGACTGTCTTTTTCCTCGGTCTGGATATGGACTGCTGTGAGATGACCTACCAGGTTCACCGCAATATCTATGAGGAGTACTTGGCTCAAGAGTACGAGAAGCTCGGCCTGACCGTCATCACACGCCTGGGGCGAGAGAAGCTCATCGTCTTCACCGCAGACAAGCCCGTCACCAAAGTAGCGGACTTTGAGGGCCTGACCATTATGAGCGGTGGCAGGGAGATGGAGCATCTCATCTCCAATCTGGGCGCGCTGTCGGTGCCAGTGGCTTATCAGGACGCATACGAAGCGCTGGAGAAAGGCATGCTCAACGCCGCTATGCTGGACATAACCGCCCCCTTCCTGTTCCACTGGTTTGAGGCAGGTGACCCCGGGTACATCATCGACTGCGGTGGCATAGGCAACGCCGACGCCCTGTATATCGCCAGAGAGGACCTCCTCAACAAGCTGCGGCCCGAAGATGCATACGCCTTGATGAAGCTGACCGACTACTGGTTCGGTGTCTCAGGGTCTCAGGGCAGCGACCGCTCCAACGTGCTCTACTGGGAGGAGATCGGGAAGGTAGGCATGGAGCTTATTGAATGGACCGAGCCAGCCAAGGAGGAACTGCGAGAGCTGAAGCGGGAGCAATACGACTGGTGGGTTGACTGGATGGAGGACGAGTACGGTATCGGTGCGCAGGCTCAAGCGCTCCTGGAGGCGGTGCTGCAGGAGATGGAGGACTTTGAACCCGGCAACATGGCTCCGGGGAACCCCGCCAGCTACCCGGATGAGGCGTTACTGCAGACATTGACGGACGCCGGATGGATCGTTGACGAAGAATCATGGCAGGAGGTAGTGGGTCCCGACGGCCACTGGGGCATGGACTTTGTCTACGATGAGGACTTCGAGCCCTGGTACGAGAAGTGGTGGGACGAGCAGAACATGGAGCACCCGTGGTACGAGAACTGGAAGGCACAGCACCAGTAGGGCGAGCAAGCTAGAGGACAAGAGATCCCCGGCAGGATTCTAGGGAAAGAGCTACTGGAGACTGGACACTCCAGCAGTATACACGCAGGGTGGACGTCCGCGTTCCTTCAGCCCTGAGCGCGGGCGTTCTTCTATGGCATCCGTGGCCGGACGTCTGCACCGCTACGCAGCCAGCGGGGTCAATAGCGCCGCCTTTGTTCTCAAGCACGATTGACAGGCGCCCATTGCCTGTGGTATAAGCCTTGTCTGCTACCCGATTCATTGCTGGAATCGCTTGAGGAACCCGCCGTTCCATGCAGCGTCAAGGGACAAAGCCATCATAGCCAGGGCAGGAGGTGGTCATGAAAGCCAAGAACCTTCTCATTCTGGTCACAGCGACTATTGTGTTGTTGACCGGAGTCGCCTGTGTGAACTACGTGCCCAGCATCTCAAGTGTTGTCGCCAAGCCCGCCACGGTCCTGCCACGAGGGACAAGTACCATTACCTGTACTGCCGACGACCCAAACGATGACAGCCTGTCCTACTCATGGACGGAGGACGGATGGGAGATTGAGGGGGAGGGCAGCACCATCGTTTGGACGGCGCCAAAGCATGAAGGGACGTACGTCATCGGTGTGACCGTCAGCGACGGCAAGGGAGGGGAGATCTCATCCCAGTGCGTCGTCGTCGTGGATGAAGATGCCACACCCACACCCACACCCACACCCTAGCCCCCGGTAGTCCCACGCCCTCGATGTTCTTCGCCGCCGCAGCATACGCGGGGCCAGGACGGCGAGTGGCAGCCCCCGCTTGAGAATGTGGTGGGCGCCTTTTCTTTTTTTCTTGCAAAGTGTCTTTCTTTGTGATATCATAAGAGTGACTAGTTACAGTTTAGGTTATCACAGACTTCTCCAGATTGCCCCGGATCCTAGTCCCCGAGTATTGGGTGACCCAGACTCTAACCAGTATTCAGAAGAGAGGAGGTCATCCAATGGCATTCGAAGAAAAGACCCTCCAGTGTTTCGATTGCGGAAACAGCTTCACGTTTACCGTCGAGGAGCAGGAGTTCTTCCAGTCCAAAGGCTACCAGAACGAGCCCAAGCGCTGCCCCTCATGCCGTGAGGCGAGGAAGTCACAGCGCTACGGAAACGGTGGCTCGAGCTACGGGTCGAGACGCCAGATGTTCCCGGTAACGTGCGCGGCGTGCGGCAAGGAAACTGAAGTACCCTTTGAACCTCGCGGCGACAGACCGGTGTACTGTCGCGACTGCTACGATAGAGTCAGACTGAGCAGATAGTGCAGGCCTGACACTGGGACACTGCACGCGGAGGGAATCCCTCGCGCGTGCAGGCCACTAGTATACGTCATGGCGTTGCGCCGTTGGCGTGTTGCCCGCGCGTTGCTGAAACCCCAGGCTCTCTGTTGAGACGCCATCAATGGTTGACACGCGTGGACGGCACTCTGTCCGGGGCAATTGCGCACCGCCGTTTCGTATCCCAAAGGGACATAACCAGCACACAGAGGGACGCCTGACAGGGTCGGCGTCCGCAAGACTGCAGCCAGCCAGACAACAATCGAATGCTCAATGCCCTTGGCCATCGCGCCGAGTACTGCATAGACTGGCGACAGTCAGTGCTTGTGATCCAGCCAAGATAACGAAGGGGGACCGATATGAAGCTCTATGCGGGCAATCTGTCCTATGAGGTAACCGAAGAGGAATTGAAAGGGGAATTCTCTGCTTTCGGGCAGGTGACGTCCGCAATCATCCCGACAGACAAGTTCAGCGGGCGACCCAAGGGATTCGGCTTCGTTGAAATGGCCTCAAGGGCTGAAAGTGAGGCAGCCATAGCTGGCCTCAACGGGAAAGCGCTAAGAGGGCGGACCCTCGTGGTCAATGAGGCTCGCCCCCGTACCGACAGCAGAACCGGCGGGTACCACGGCGGCGGCAGAGGCGACGGGTACCATGGCAGCAGGAAAGGCGGCAGGCCTGGTTCAGGAAAACGGCGAAGATACTGAGTCCCCGACCATAGACGGTCGCACTCACAGATCAAATCGAGCAGCCAGGCACTCCCGAAGAGCCGCGGCCGGAGCAACCGGAAGAGTGAGTCAGCGAAGGATACCCTGACTCTGGCCAAAGGAGGTTGGCATGAATATCTATGTCGGCAATCTGTCGCTCAAGGTGACCGAGGCAGAGCTGCGACAGGAATTCATGGCGTCTGGCGAGGTGACCTCCGTGAGTATCATGAACGACAAGTACATTGGCAGCGGACAGCCAAGGGGATACGGGTTTGTTGAAATGACCTCCAAGTCCGAAGGCGAAGCCGCAATCAAGGCCCTCAACGGAAAGACTCTGAAGGGCCGGGCCGTCTACGTTGTTGAGGCTCTGCCGCTGTCCGAGAGCGACGGTGCCGGCTCCGCCAGCCATAAAAGAGGCCGCCCGCTGGGTGGAAGAACGAGACAGAGAGCCCGACACGGGCAAGTCATCGGTCACACCACGAGATAGCCAGTCTGCAGCTTTGACCTGGGAGCCCGGGCAATCACCGCACCAGCACCGGGCCCGTCACTACACAGGGCAAGCCCCTACCAGGAACAGACCCCCATCAGTCTATAGTAGTGAAGCCGTGTGCGCCTCGCGCTCGGCCGCCAAGGTTACCGGAGGCAAACGGCGGTGCCTGCCGCCCGTGACCGTAGCCACCCCTCCGCGCGACGTATCGAGGCGCAGCGACACGCCTCCGCGACACGAGGTAGACAGCCCCCACAGCAACAACGATCACGACCGCGGCTATGATACCCCCGTTCAGCGGCCAGTTCACCATGTCGAGAGTACCAACGCTATGACTGCATCCAGTCAACCAGCGTGTTGCCCGATACTCAGGTCAGCATGATATACTCTGAATCGAGAGGGGTCTCCAGTCCCGCTGGCGGGGAACCGTGCACAGCATTCGCAACACAACAGACGAGAGGGAGGAGTGAGGGTCATGGTTGAGCAGAGACTGTGGGAAGCTTCAGACACGCTGTCACCGCGGATAAGGCACCTGAGGGACTACTACTTCATGGATGAGCAGCGAGAGTTCCAGAACAACGTGATGTCGTTCACCACCGGCATACCCAACGACGTGGTCTATCAGATTCTGGATTTCATCTCGGTGCCCGACATGCTGGGAGGAGTGCTCCAGGCAAACAGGGACGGCCTGGCGGCGATGGCCGCCGGCGTGGACTTGCCCCCTGACTTCTGGGACCAACTCCTTATCATCAGGAAGGCGCTCTTCTTCCACAGGGTGCTTCAAGAGCTACCGGTTGATATCCTCGACGGAGAACTCATCGTCGGAGGCAGGTTCTGTACCTCCCTATCCACATGCCTCACTGAGGAGGAGACCGAGGAGTTCAGACGAATCGAGGGCGACCTCATCAAGAAATCCGAGAGGATACTCAGCCGAGGCCTTTCGTGCGGCGGCATAACCCCCGGCCACATCATCCAGAACCACGCCAAGGTGCTGCAGAAGGGCTTCAAGGGGATCAAGGAGGAAGCGGAAGCGTTCCTTGAGAGGGCCGCATCCGGGGCGGAAAGGGAGCTTCTGAAGGCGATAATCATCTGCTGCGATGCCGTGGCCGAGTTCAGCCACCGCTATGCCGAAGAGGCGAGAAGGCTGGGCGGCAAGGAAAGAGAGACGGCGAGGAAGGAGGAGCTTGCGGCCATCGCGCAGGTCTGCGACCGGGTGCCGTACAACCCGGCGAGGACATTCCACGAGGCCCTGCAGGCCACCTGGTTCTCCCACATGCTCGAGATGATCGCCGAGTCGTACCCCGGCCCCGGCGTGTCCTACGGCAGGCTCGACCAGTATCTGTACCCGTTTTACAGGAAAGACCTGGACGAGGGGCGGCTCAGCCGCGAGGAGGCGAAGGATCTGTTTGAGTGCTTCTCCATAAAGCACAACTACGCCTATGACTACCAGACCACCGGCGGCCCCCACGGCCGAAACGCCGGTTTTGGCCAGCTCATCACCCTCGGCGGCCAGGGACTCAACGGGGAGGACCTGACAAACGATTTGACCTATCTGATACTGGAGTCATTCTATGAGCTGAATATGCTGGAGCCCAAGCTGAACCTGAGGGTCCACTCCGGGACGCCGCGGGAGCTCTTGTCGACAGCCTGCCGCATGGTCCGCGACACGCAGGGCTCTCCCTTCATCCTCAACTTCGACAGGATCGTCATCGAGGCCCTGGAGGGCGAAGGGATGTCCCACGAGGATGCCGTTGACTACGGTGTTGTCGGCTGTCTGGAGAACACGGCCCAGGGCAACGATACCTCGGGCACAGTGGACGTGCATTTCAACGTCGCCAAGAGCGTCGAGCTGGCGCTGAACGATGGCAGGGACTGGCGGACCGGGGAGCGGCTGGGGGCGGAGACGGGAGACCCGCTGCAATTCGAGAGCTTCGAGCAGGTCATGGAGGCCTACAGGCAACAGCTTCGGGCGACAGTGCACTACGTCACCGGGATAACGTCGGCCTGCGACGCCCTGAGGGGCAAGTACGTGCCATGTCCCTTCCTGTCCGCGGTCATGGATGGGTGTGCGGAGAAAGGAAAGGACATAAGGGATGGCGGAGCGGTGTACAACTTCACCACCTTCAACGGGGTTGGAATCGCCACCGCCGCAGACTCGCTCGCCGCGATCAAGAAGGCCGTTTTCGAGGACAAGAGGCTGACCATGGCGGAACTCCTGGAGGCCCTGCGCGCCAACTTCGAGGGAAAAGAGGACGTACGCCAGATACTGCTCACCAGGGCGCCCAAGTTTGGCAACGATGACGATTATGTCGATTCCATCGCCAGGGACATATTCCGCTTCTGGTGCCAGGAGCTCGGCCAGTATGTGACCCCCACCGGCAAGGAATTCAGAGCGGGATACCTTTCGTGGAACCATTTCATCCATGATGGAGCCGTCACCGCGGCAACGCCAAACGGCAGGAGGGCCGGTGAACCGCTATCGAACGGGGTCTCGCCGTCCCAGGGCTGCGATGTCAAAGGGCCCACGGCCGTCATGAAATCGGTGGCAAAGCTCGGTTTCGAACTCCTCCCCTCCGGGGCCTCCCATACCATGACCGTCAGTCCCACCGCGCTGCAGACCGATGAGCAACTGGACAAGTTCGCCGCTCTCCTCAGGACGTACAACGACCTCGGCGGCACCTCCCTTCAGTTCAACGTCATCGATGGGGAGACCTTGCGAGACGCCCAGAAGGAACCGGAGAGCTATCAGAACCTGCTGGTGCGGGTCACCGGCTACAACGCCTACTTCGTCGGCCTGACTCGCGGCTTGCAGGACGAGATCATCGCCAGAGTGGAGCACAGACTGTGAGAAGGGGAAAGTGAGCCACAAGGCCCGCGGGAAAGAGGGGCTCATATTCAGCGTACAGAGGTATTCAACCGAGGACGGGCCGGGGATCAGGACCACGGTCTTCACGAAGGGATGCCCACTGCGCTGCCTGTGGTGCCACAACCCCGAGGGCCAGATGTCCTACCCCGAGATAGTATTCAACGATACCCGGTGTATCGGGTGCAAGAGGTGTGTGGACGCCTGCCCTGAAGGGGCCATCACCTTTGGCGAGGATGGACCGAGGACGGACAGGACGAAGTGCCGCAACTGCGGGACATGCGCCGAAGTGTGCCCCGGCGGGGCCAGGGAGCTTGTCGGAAGATACATGAGCGCCGCGGAAGCGTTTGCCGAGGTTGAGAGGGATGAATTGTTCTACCGCAACTCGGGTGGTGGCGTTACCGTGGGTGGCGGCGAGCCGACAATGCAACCCGGGTTTATGGCGGAGCTTCTGCGAAAGTGCCGCGAAAAGGGCATACATACGGCGCTGGATACATGCGGCTACGCGAAATGGGAGACCCTGGAGAAGGTCCTTCAGCACGTCGACCTGGTGCTGTACGACATCAAGCTCATAGACCCCGCCCTACACGCAGATCACACCGAGGTCTCCAATGAGCTGATCCTGGAGAACGCCAGGAAGATATGCCGTGCAGGCACACCCATGATTGTCCGCATCCCGGTGATCCCGGAGTACACCGATGCGGACGAGAACATCAGGGGCATTGCGGAATTCGTGTCCACTTTGGAGATGGCGGTCAGGATCGACCTGCTGCCATTCCACCCTCTGGGAGAGCCGAAATACAGGAAACTGGACCGCCGCTATGAGTTCGAAGACACTCAGCCCCCCGGCGATGAGCACATGCAGGACCTCAAACGAATCGTGGAATCGTTTGGCTTGCAGGCCAGGGTAGGACCGAAGTAACGGTTGACAGCAAGGGAGGTGACCTCATGGCCAAGATGCCGAAACAGGTTGTGGACCTCTTCAACGACCCGGAGGCGGTGAAGTTTTTCGCCACCGTTGACGCCGAGGGGACGCCCAACTGCGCCCTTATCGCCTCCCTGATGGCGGTGGGCGAGGATATGCTGGTGTTCGCCGATATGATGATGAACAAGACCAAGAAGAACCTGGAGGACACCAGCAAGGTCGCCGCAACGGTGTACAAAGCCCCGTGGTCCTCGTACCAGGTGAAGGGCACCTTCGAGGGATTCCAGAGGTCCGGGCCGCTCTATGACATGGCCCAGGCAATGTCCAAGGAAACACCGCTGCTGAAGGGAAAGGTCTACTTCTACATCAAGCAGATCGGGGTCATAAGGGTCGAGGAGGTCTACCTCTCGCAGGTGCCGATACCGGGCAAGCGGATAGCCTGATGGATGCCGCCGGCGGCGGCGCCAGCCACCTTCCCTCCGCATAAAGGTCATGCCCTCCGATGCGCGTCGGAGGGCATGATTCAACCGGACTGTGTCGTTGTCTACCCCAGGGTCTATCCCAGGCCTTGCACCGTTCTCTGGATGATGTTGTCCTGCGTCTTGCGGCTGATGTCCACGAAGTGCGCGCTGTAGCCCGCTACCCGCACTATCAACTC
>Ga0180434_10001609_pt1 | contig 31833 bp, 30 predicted proteins | sample SS_ome_7_FD_132453 | JGI IMG/M metagenome (GOLD analysis project Ga0180434, IMG submission 132453) | Hypersaline lake sediment archaeal communities from the Salton Sea, California, USA - SS_1_D_2 metaG | ecosystem: Environmental > Aquatic > Non-marine Saline and Alkaline > Hypersaline >... | reverse complement strand
CGCGAGATCGGCATCCGCCGCGCCCTCGGCGCCAAGCGCAAGGACATCATCAGCCAGTTCCTCGTCGAGACGGTGGTCCTCTCGGGCGCGGGCGGGGCGCTCGGCGTGCCGGTCGGCGTGCTGCTGGCGGTGGTCATCCCGCGGCTGCTGACGAAGGCGGCCACGATGCTCGGCGTGGGCGGCGAGGCCGCACTCTCCACCCTCTCCCGCACCGTCGTCACGCCGGGCGCGGTGGTCCTGGCCCTGGGGACGAGCCTCGTCGTCGGCGTCGCCAGCGGCGTCTACCCCGCCTACCGCGCCGCCCAGATGGACCCCATCAAGGCCCTGCGGCACGAGTGAGGAGAGGCGCAAGCGGCAAGCCGCGAGCCGCGACCGTAAGGTCGCGGGTATTACAACCTGCCGCGCGATGCGCCCGCGCCGGGTGAAGTTCGCGTAGTAGCGCGGCGGGGCTCCGCACCCGCCGCGAGAAGGCCTTTGCGCTGTCATCCTGAGCGCCGCGAAGGATCTCGACAATCAGGGAAATAACAAAGGGCGAAGAACCAAGAACAACGGACAAAGGAAAGGTATCCGGGCCGGTTCTCCCTTCCGCGCAGCGTGCTTGGACATTGAGCATTGAACATTGGGACTGCCTCGCCCACGGCGAGATGCCCGTTCGACTCGGCTGCGCCTCGCTCAGGGCAGGCTTCGCAGCGCTCAGGATGACAGCGCAAAGGCAACAGCCACGGCGAGATTCCTCGGCTCGCTGCGCTCGCTCGGAATGACAACCTTGTGCCACCGGCCCATCCCACTGCCGCGGCTTGCGGCTCGGGGCTCGTGGCTACTTGACGACCAGGACGGGACAGGCGGCCCGGTCGATGATCTGCTGCCGCTGGCGGGCCAGCAGGTCGCGGGAGACCTTGCTCGACTGGAAGCCCCCCAGGGCAATCAGGTCCACCTCGCGATCGCGGACCTCGCGCGGCACGATGGTCTCGGTGTTACCGGTCAGCAGGGCCTGTTCGGCGACGACCTTGCCCTCGGCGGCGCGGTCGGCGACCTCGGCCAGTTGCCGGCGGGAGGATTCCTCCAGTTCCTTCTCGAACTCGTCCATCTCGGCGTCCACGAGGATTCGGGCCGAGAGCAGTTGTCGAAGCGTCTCGGTGTCGACCACCGCCATGGCCGTCAGACAGGCGCCTAAATCGTGAGCCAGGGCGATGGCGGCGTCGGCCGCCCGGTACGAGGCGTCGGTCCCGTCCACCAGGACGAGGATGTGGCGGATGCTCGGTTTAGCCATGGCGGCTGCCCCCTTCGCCCTGGCCGGCGAGGCGTTCCTTGATCATCTTCATGATGACGAGCGACTCGCGTTCGCGTTCTTCCAGGCTGGCCAGGATGTACTTGATGGTATCGCGATAGTTCGGGATGAAGATTTTGGAGAGGGCGTTGACGCGTCGCTGGGTCTTCCTCAGCTCGCGCGCGAGGCGGAGGACGGCGTTTTCGAGTTCGGCCAGTTCGCCCAGCACGTCCAGGGCGTCGGCGAACCGCCGCATGGCGGCGTCCGTCGCCGCCCCCGTCCCGACGACGCCGACCTGGGCGCCCGGCGCTTCGCTGGTGACGGCCACCTCCGGCAGGCGGATGCCCATGAGGGTCTGCTCCTCGATGCCGGCCTCGTGGGTGACGGACATGCCGAGGGCGACCCGGTCGAGGGCGTCCGAGCCGACGGCCAGCAGGGCGTCGCGGAGGGCGGCGTGGGCGCGGGCCATCGCCTCCTCGGCCCGGCGTTCGGCGTCGCGGGCCCGGCCCAGGCGGCTCATCAACTCGTAGACCAGGATCTGCCGCTTCTGCTCCAGAAGGTCGTAGCCTTCCTCGGCGACGTCCAGGCGCCGCGAAAGGTCAAGATAGTTCGACTTGGTCGGGGCGACGTTCAGTCTGGGCATAACACGGTTCCACGGCAGAAAACGCGATTAGAACAATAATGAATGGTCAATGATGAATAATGAACGCTCAAGGCCCCGCTCTCAGGCGGAAGGGTCCGTTCATCATTCATCCTTCATCATTCCCTGTTCATCATTGTCGTGTTGCCTTTCGTTCTCGCCTTCCTCCCGATAATGCGCCTCGAGCATCGTCTCGCTCACGCGGTGGAGTTCGTCTCGCGGCAGGATGGAGAGGACGTCCCACCCGAGTTCCAGCGTCTGTTCGATGGACCGGTTCTCCGTTTCCTCCTGCGCCAGGAACCGCCGCTCGAACGTCTCGCCGAACTCCAGGTACGTCTTGTCCAGCAGGCTGAGTTCCTCCTCGCCGATGACGTCCGCCAGGCCGCGCACTCGCTTGACGTGGGCGTAGGCGGCAAAGAGTTGGCTCGCCAGCACGGGATGATCCTCACGCGTATACCCCTCGCCCACGCCATCCTTCATCAGGCGCGAGAGGCTCGGCAGGCCGGCGATGGGCGGGTAGATGCCCCGCTGCGAGAGGTCCCGCTCCAGCACGATCTGACCCTCCGTGATGTAGCCGGTCAGGTCCGGCACGGGATGGCTGATGTCGTCGGACGGCATGGTCAGGACGGCCATCTGCGTGATGGACCCCGGCGATCCCTGGATGCGTCCGGCCCGCTCGTACAGGCTCGCCAGGTCGGAGTACAGGTAGCCGGGGTAGCCCTTGCGGCCGGGGATCTCGCCGCGCGCCGTGCCCACTTCACGGAGCGACTCGCAGTAGTTGGTCATGTCGGTCATCAGGAGGAGGACGTGCCGGCCCAGGTCGAAGGCGAGGTGTTCGGCCAGGGTGGCGGCGGACCGCGGCGTCAGGAGCCGTTCCACGCTCGGCGCATCGGCCAGCGACAGGAACATCGTCGCCCTCGCCAGGGCCCCGGAGTCCTCGAACGTCCGGACGAAGTACCGGGCCACGTCGTGCTTGACGCCCATGGCGGCGAAGACGACCGAGAACTCGCTCTCCTCCTCCAGCAGGCGCGACTGCCGGACGATCTGGGCGGCGATACGGTCGTGCGGCAGGCCGTTGCCGGAGAAGATCGGCAACTTCTGCCCCCGCACCAGGGCGTTCATGCCGTCGATCGCCGAGATGCCCGTCTGGATGAACTCCCGCGGGTACTGGCGGGCGTGCGGGTTGATGGGCCGGCCGTTGATGTCCCGCCGGTCGGGCGCCAGCGGCGCCGGGCCGCCGTCCATCGGCCGGCCCAGCCCGTCGAACACCCGGCCGAGCATGCGCTCGGAGACGGGCAGGCGGAAACTCTCGCCCAGCAGCCGGAGCCGCGTCGTCTCCCCCGCCAGGTCCGTCGTGCCCTCCAGCACCTGGACCACCACCTGCTCGTCAGAGACGTCGAGCACCCGGCCGAGGCGGCGCCGGCCCGTGGGGTCGCGGACCTCGACCACCTCGTCGTACCCGGCGCCGCGGACCCGCTCGACGACGAGCAGAGGGCCGTCGATGCGCGCGGCGCCCACGTACTCCAGGCCGCGGTCCTGGATGTTCAGCCCTTCCTCGCTCACGGCTTACCTCTCATCGCTACCTCGCGTATTTCTGTTCGAAGGCGTCGAGGTCGGCGGCGGTCTTGGCCTCCAGCGTCTCCAGCGCTTCCAGTTCCTCGTTGCCGAAGACGGCCTTGGCCCGGACGAGGTCGGCGATGCACGGCAGGGCGCGGAGTTCGGCGAGCGGGGCGCCGGCCTGGATAATCTGGCGTCCCCGCCGGTACACCGTCATGATGAGCCGCAGCAGCGCCACCTGCCGCCGCGGCGTGCAGTACATGTCCTTCTCGTCGAACGCGCTCTGCGAGAGGAAGCCGTCCTTCAGCATCCCGGCCACCATCAGGACGAGCCGCTGCGTGTCGGGAAGGACGTCCGGCCCGACGAGTTGGACGATCTGCTGGAGCCGGTCCTCCCGCTGGAGGACGTCCATCGCCTCGCCGCGGAGCGTCTGCCACTCGGGGGCCTGCCGGTCCCACCAGCCGGCCACCTCCTCGATGTACTCCGAGTAGGAGCGAAGCCAGTGGATGGACGGATAGTGCCGGGCGTTCGCCAGTTCGGTATCCAGGGCCCAGAAGCACCGGATGAAGCGGCGCGTGTGCTGGGTGACCGGCTCGGAGAAGTCGCCTCCGGGCGGGCTGACCGCCCCGACGATGGAGACCGACCCGCGTCCGGCGCCGAGGGTTTCGACGGCCCCGCCCCGCTCGTAGAACTGGGCCAGGCGTGTCGGCAGGGACGCCGGGAACCCTTCCTCGGCCGGCATCTCCTCCAGGCGGGCCGACAGTTCCCGCAGCGCCTCGGCCCACCGGCTCGTCGAGTCGGCGAAGACGGCGACGTTGCGGCCCTGGTCGCGGTAGTACTCGGCCAGGGTGATGCCCGTGTAGATGGAGACCTCGCGGGCGGCGACCGGCATGTTGCTCGTGTTCGCGATGAGGATGGTTCGCTCCATGAGCGGCCGACCGGCCCACGGATCCACCAGTTCCGGGAACGAGCGAAGCACCTCGGTCATCTCGTTGCCACGCTCGCCGCACCCGATGTAGACGATGACCTCGGCGTCGGACCACTTGGCCAACTGGTGCTGGGTGATGGTCTTGCCCGTGCCGAACCCGCCCGGGATAGCCGCCGTCCCCCCCTTGCCGAGCGGGAAAAACGTGTCGATGATCCGCTGGCCCGTGATGAGGGGTTCGTCGGCGGCCAGGCGCTGGCGGATGGGCCGGGCCCGGCGGACCGGCCAGGTCTGGACCATCGTCAGGTCGCGGACGCCGACCGCCGTCTCGACCTTCGCGACCAGGTCTTCGACCGTGTACTCCCCCGCCCCGGCGATCCAGGCGAGGCGCCCCTCCACGTCCGGCGGCACGAGGATGCGGTGGCTCACCAGTCCGGACTCGGCCACCTCGCCCAGCACCTGGCCGGGCGCGACATCGGTGCCGGCCTCGGCCCTGGGCTGGAACGGCCAGCGGCGGGCGGTATCGAGGGGCGGCACCTTCTCGCCGCGCGCAATCCACGCCCCGTGCCGAGACTGGATGCCACGCAGCGGACGCTGGATGCCGTCGAAGATGTTCCCCACCAGGCCCGGCCCCAGGCGGACCGACAGCGGCGCGCCCGTCCGGCGGACCGCCGCCCCGGGGCCGAGCATCGACGTGTCCTCGTAGACCTGGATCGTGCCGACGTCGCCCTCGATGCGGACGACCTCGCCCACCAGACCCAGTGGCCCGACTTCCACGACCTCATACATCCCGGCCGCCCGCATGCCGGTGGCCTGGACGATGGGCCCGGCCACGCGGATGACCTGCGCCTCGGCTTGCTGGACGTCGGTGGTCATACCCTGCTGCCCCTTCGACCGGGCCACAGGCCCGGTCGGTTCATCATTCGTCATTCATCATTCCCTGATTATCATTGTTGTTTGTCGTTTTGCCGTTCGCCGTTCCCTTGATTATTGATTATTGCTTATTGGATATTCCTTGTTGGTTATTGTTGTTTTGCCTCTCGTCCAAGAGCCCCGTCTCCTCGGCGAGGCGTCGGCGGAGTTGGGGCCAGAGGCGTTCGAGCCGCGCCGCCAGGCTGTTGTCCCACCGCTGCCGTCCCTCGGCATCGCGAACGATGACGCCGCCCTCGATGGCCGCCGGCTCGGACGCCAGGCGGATATCGAGCCCGTCGCGCTGGACACGGTCGCGGACTGCCGCCGCCAGGTCCGGGCCGTAGACCTGGCGGTCGGCCTCGGAGAGTTCCAGAACGACCGCCCGCCCTTCCATGGCGCGGACGGCCCCGGCCGCGAGGCGCACCAGCATCTCCCGGTAATCGTATCCGTCGCGGTCGGCGAGCCGCTCCCGGGCCGACTCACGGATGCCGTCCAGCACCTCCTCGATGCGTGCGGCGCGGATGCGGCCTTCCTCGACCGTGACGGTGGCCAGGGTGAGGCGGCGCCGGCGGTCGGCCTCGGCCCGGGCCCGCTGAAGGCGCTGCTGGCGGTCGGCCTCGGCGTCCCGCTGGGCCTGGTCGGTGGTCTGTTTGGCGTCGCGTTCGGCGCGGCGGCGGAGGCGGTCCGCCCGGCGACGGGCATCGGCCAGGATCTCCTCGGCCAGCACCTGCTGCGGGTCGGCGCCCTCGTCGGTCACGGCGACTCCTCCTCTTCCTGCCCCAGGCGGATGCCCACCGCCTCCTGGACGAACTGCCGGAGGGTCTTGCGGCCGGGGATGCGGCCGTCGGGGCCCGGCACCTCGACCAGCAGGGGCCGGGCGCGGCCAGAGCGGTGCCGGTCGACCTCGTCGCGGATGCCCGCCGCCACCCGGTCCGTCAGGATGACGACGCCGAGGTCCGGCCGGCGGGCGGCGCGCTCGAGGGCCTCGGCCGCCTCGGCGTCGGAGTCGACGGCCTCGCCGGCCACGCCCGCCAGGCGAAACCCGCGGACCGTGTCGGCGTCGGCGATACAGTAGAACTTCACGGGTGCCTCCTCGCAGCCCGCGGCCGTGCGCGGCGGGTCTGGAGTCCCCGCCGCGCTGCGCCCGAGCCGCGATCGTAAGATCGCGGGTACTCGACGGTGCGACGTTCTTGTCGCGCGCCGAGCGCTCCCTGCCCTTCGAACGTACCCTTGACCTCACGGTCGGGGCTCGCAAGGGCTACATCTTCGCCAGGAGCATCATGGCCACCGCGAAGCCGAGGACGGCCAGGCCCTCGGCCAGGGCGACGAACAGCAGGCTGCGGGTCAGCAGTTCGGGCTTCTCGGCCGCCGCCCCGATGGCCGCCGACCCCACCTTCCCGACCGCGAACCCGGCCCCCACGATGCTGACCGCCGTCACGAACGAGACGGAGATGGCCAGCGCCACCGTCTCCCACACGTCGTACATGTTCTTGGGCCCGTCGTCGTCGCCCGTTTCGAGGGTCTCTTCGACCACCTGCTCGGCAGGGGCGGTCACTTCCTCCTCGGCGGCCCCGGTCGCGGCGGCCAGGACCCGGCCCTCGTCGGTCACCACGACGGTGGCGCCGGCGGCCAGATTCAGGGCCAGCACCAGTACCATCCATCGCCGAATGTGCATCGCACTCCTCCTATCCCTGAACGTTCGATTCGGTATCGCTGCCGGTCAGGCGGAACGGCTCGAAGGCTCGCCCCCCGCCGGTGTAGAACTTGCTGAAGAACTCGTAGTACTCCAGCCGGAGGGCCTGGACGCTGGCGATGATGCCCTCCAGGGCAATGGCCAGCACGTTCCCCACCACGATGACCAGGACGCCGAGCGGCCTGCCGACGGCCCCCGCCGCCTTCGCCACCTCATCGGCCAGCAGGAAGGTGGCCAGCAGGAGGGCGGTGTGGCTCATCGCGTAGGCCGCCAGTCGCACGAAACTGATGGTGTTAGCAAGATACGTCAGCACGGTCTCGAAGACGTGGATGACCGACTCCATGACCGTTTCGAGGAGGCCGGGCTGCGGCTCCGCTTCGCCCTTGCCGGGCCCCTCGCCGCGGCGGTGGTAGATGGCCCGCAGCAGGGGCTCGCGGACCAGCAGCGCCACCAGCGCCCCGCCGATGAGCAGGCCGAGCAGCCAGTTCAGGTCCGACCGCTTGTGGACGCCCCACCGGAGAAACATGGCCACCGACGCCCAGTACAGGATGCCGCCCACCACGCCGGTCCGGTCCAGGATGCCCTCCAGCACTTCGCCCCGGCGGAACCGGTTGACGATGTTCAGCACGAGGCCCAGCGTGATGACGCCGACGCCGATGCCGACGGCGGTCCAGATGAAGGCCATCGTCCCCTCGGGCTGAAGCGGGCTGTGCCAGAGGGCCAGGCCCTCAAGTTCCATGCCGAAACACTCGCCGTAGACGAACCCGAAGAGGATGCTGGCGGCCCCGGCAGCGGCGAGCAGGACGCCAGCGTCGCGGACCTTCCGCGACGTGCCGTACAGCGCCGCCAGCGCACCCCCCGCCGCCAGCACGCCGCCGTGGCCGATGTCGCCGAACATCATCCCGAACATGCCCAGGAACGTGACGGCGACGAAGAGCGTCGGCTCCAGGTCACGATAGCCCGGCAGCCCGTACGCCGACACCAGCATCTGGAACGGCCTCAGCAGCCGAGGATGCCGAAGCAGGACGGGCACCTCGGCCTCCGGCACGTCGTCGGCGTCGGCGGTCTCGACGACGCACCGGTTGCCCACCAGGTCGCGGAGGCGTCGGCGGACGAGGCCGACCTCCTCGGCCGGCACCCACCCGGTGATGAGCGAGGTGGCGCGGGTGCGGGGGAAGTTCTCTTCGGCCTCCAGGATGCGGCGTTCCATGCGGACCACGGCGCGTACCCGGCCTAGGACGGGGGCGGCTTCCTCGGCCAGCCGGCCGAGCGCCGCGGTGACCTGCTCGAGCCCGCCGGCCAGGTCGTCGCGGCGTCGGCGGAGACCGTCGGCGACCTCGGCCAGGCTGCCCCGCCCCTCGGGCTCCAGGCTTTTGCGGGCAAACCCTTCGGTCTCCAGGGCCGTCTCCAGGGCGAAGCGTCCCTTGCGGCTGGTGACGGCCACGAGGCGCCGCTCGCCGCCCCTGGCCGCCAGCGGCACGAGGACGACGTTCTCGCCCACCGACTGCTCCAGTTCCGGCAGGTTCTCCTCCGGCAGGCTGCCGATGGCAAAGTGAAGAAACGAGAGGCGACCGAGGTCCTCCACCGGCACCGCGAGGGTCTCGAACCCCTCGACCTGGTCGAGCATGGCCGTCGTCTCGCCCCACTGCCGGCGGAGCGCGGCCCGGCGCTGGAGCGGCTCGCGGACCCGGTTCTCGACGGCCTCGAGCCGGCGCTCGGCCTCCGGCAGGTCGATCTCGGGCACGGCGTCGGCGGCAGGCTCGGCGACCGGGACCTGGAGGTCGCGGGCCAGGGCCGCGATGCGGTCGAGCACAACGTCGCATCGGCGGAGGTCGTCGCTGCGGTCGGGCGGCGGCTCGGGCGCGGTGTCCGGCCCCGGGCGGCTCCGGACCAGGTGGACCGCACCCAACCGGCCCAGGCCGCGCAGCACCGCGTGCCGGTCCTGGTCCAGGACCACCACGCTGAGCCGCTTCATTTCCGCCGGGCGGAACAAATGATCGCTCCTCATGCCTTGCGCGATGGGCAGTCTTGCCCAGCGCGTGGTGCCCAAGACTGGGCACCGCGCACACCGCACCTGCCGCGCACGAAGCGGCGTCTACCCCGCCTCGCGCGGGACGAGGCGGTCGCGGAGCGTCTCCGGCGCCACCCCCAGCCGGATGCCCTCGGCGATCCGGATCAGGTTCGCCAGTTCCACCCGCCGAATCGCCGCGTACGCGACCACGGCGCCGAGGCCCATGTGGCTTCGGCGAAAGGTCCAGTTCGCCACGCGCGCGAAGCGGTCCCAGGCCAGGGCTTCCATCTCGGCCGGGACGACGGCGCCCCCCTCGCCGGTGGGCATCCGGTCGATGGCCCGCCCGACGGCGGCCCGGGCCAGGGTCTCCAGGTCCTCCGCCGTCAGCAGCGGCGCCAGGGTCGACGGCCGGACGGCGAACGGCTCCAGGTCGGCCGCCTCCAGACCGAAGACGAACCGCCCCCGGGCCGCCAGCATCATCTGGTACCCGTCCACCTCCTGCGCCACCGGCCGGAGGACGTGCTCGCGGTCGGGGGCGGCCCCGGCCCGGGCGAGCAGTTCGCGAAGGTAGGCGGCGTCGAGCCCCGCCTCCAGGGCGAAACTCCGCGGATGCCGACCGTACAACGCCGCGCCCCGGGCGGCGCCGTCGCGCAGGGCCCCCTCCGGCAGCAGCGCGATAAAGGCATCCACATCCGCCGCCTGGACAAACGGCGCCGGGTCGGGCAGAGGCCCGTCCAAGGCCACCAGGTGCGGCCGGACGGTCTCCGGCCCGAGCCCTCCAGCGAACCCGCGGGCCAGGACCTTCAGGTTCTCCACCCGGAAGCGCGCCCCCACCCACTCGAGCAGCGCGCCGCCGGCGCCGCCGACGCTGGCCGCCAGGTCCGCGAGTTCCAGGGCCAGGTCGCGGATGAGGCGTCGCTCCAAATCGGCCGCCGCCACGGCCGGCTCCCGCCCGGGATGCAGGGCCCGCGACAGGTCCGGGACCGTTCGCAGACGGAGCAGGCCGCGGAGGCGGTCGCCCTCGGCCATGCGGCTTCGGCGGGCATGGACGTTGGCGGCCAGAAAATCGAGGTCGGTTGCGGCTTGCGGCGGCATGGGTTGACCTTTGCGAGGCGCCGGCGCCCGAGCCGCAAAAGGCACGCGCGGCGCAAGCGCCGCGGCGAACATGGGCGCCCTGGCGCGCGAAGCGCCCTACGAACGTTCAACAGGCGCTGGCCTGCGTGAAGCAGCCTGTGTTCGCCGCCCCGCTCGCGGGGCGTGCGCCGTTTCGACGCGCGACGGGAGTTTACCCGCCGGCGCCGCCCGTCTCCTCGCCCACGACGGCGCGGACGACGGTCTGGACGGCCTCCCGCCGCCGGTCGGGCGCGAGGCGGACCTCCTGCTCGATTGTTCGGGTGGCGCGGCGGAGGGCCTCCTCCCGATCGCGTTCGGCCTGCTCGCCGGCCTCACGGAGGAGGCGGTCGGCCTCGGCCCGGGCCTGCTGGCGGGCCGACTCGACCATCTGCTGGGCCCGGCGGCGGGCGTCGGCCCGGATGCGGTCGGCCTCGGCTTCGGCCTCCGAGACGAGGCGTTTGGCCTCGGCCTCGGCCTCGAGCATCTTCTGGATGACGTCGCGCATGGGGCGGCCTTCGCGGGCTACTCTTCGGCTTCCAGGATCTGGAGCACCTCGTCGGGGTCGGCGGCCTCGGTAAGTTTGCGGCAGAAGCCCGGCGTCTGGACGAGGCGGGCGATCTCGGCCAGCGTGCGGACGTGCGGCCCGGGGTCGTCCACCGGCGCCAGCAGCAGGAACACCGCCTGGACCGTCTCGCCGTCGGTCGCGTCGAACTCGATGCCGTCGGGGCTGGTGCCGAGGGCGGCTACCAGGTGCTCGACGGAGGGATGCTTGGCGTGGGGGATGGCCACGCCGCCACCGATGCCGGTCGTGCCCTTGGCCTCGCGCTCCTGGAGGGCCTGAAGCGCCCCGGGCCGGTCATCGAGGCGGCCGGCGCGGGCCAGCAGGTCCACCAGTTCCTCGAAGCACTCTTCCTTGTCCAGGCTTTCGAGCCCGACACGGATGACGGACTCGTCCAGGAGGTCGCGCAATCTCATCCGTCCGCTCCCCGGTCGGGCGGCGTCGGGCGATGCCGGCTCACGCGTCGAAATCCCCGAACGGACGCCCTTACCCAAAAAGATTCCGTATCCTAGACCTCGGCAGGGACGTTTTCAAGAAACTCTTTCGCCCGGCCGGACTAGCGCGATATAATATTATAGCAGTCGTCATGTCTGCCGGGAGGGTTCCGATGCAGCGCCAGTTCAACATCATCGTTCCGATGGCGTGCCCGCACTGCCGGACCGAACTGCTCCTGACGCTCGACCAGGTCCACGAGCAGCGGTCCATCACGTGCGCGCTGTGCGGCACGACCATCAACCTCCGGCCGGAGGAGTTTCCGGCGCCCGCCGCCACCTCGCCGGTCGCCCGGACGCCGGACATCTTCATCGAGGCCTGAGTCCGACCGCCCGGAATCAGAGCCGCCGGCGCCGTCGGTGCGCGCCCATGGCGCGACCCGACGACACCCACACGCGGCGCAAGTTTATCCGCCGGCTTTGGCGGGCGCCGCGGCGAACAGGAGCGCCAACCCGAGCCGCGAGCATGCGCTCGCCTCATCCCTTGATGACGCCCAGGGGGTGGAGACGGCAAACCTTCCGCGCCAGGCCCGCCCGCTCGACCACGTCCACGACGGCGGCCACGTCCTTGTAGGCGCCGGAGAACTCCTCGGCCAGGCCCTTTTTGCTGCGGCTCATGGTGAGAATGCCGGCCTCGCCGAGGCGTCGGCGGACGTCCTCGCCGCGGACCGTCCGCCGCGCCTGGCCGCGTGACATCGCCCGCCCCGCGCCGTGGCAGACGGAGCCAAACGCCTCGGCCATCGCGCTCTCCCGGCCGACGAGCAGGAACGAGTACCGCCCCATGTCGCCGGGGATAATGACCGGCTGGCCGAGGGAGCGGTACACCTCCGGCACCTCGGGATGGCCCGCCGGGAAGGCCCGCGTGGCGCCCTTGCGATGGACGCACAGCCTTCGCCGGCCGGCGGGCGTCTCGTGGTCCTCCATCTTGGCAATGTTATGGCACACGTCGTAGACCAGGTGCAGGCCGAGCCGCTCGGCCGAGGCCCCGAACGTGCTGCCGACGGCCTGGCGGACCAGGTGCATGATGGCCTGACGGTTGGCCCACGCGTAGTTGGCCGCGCAACGCATGGCCGCCATGTACCGCCGGCCCTCGTCGCTCTCGACCGGGGCGCAGCAGAGTTGCCTGTCGGGCAGGTCGATGCCGTACGTGCCGGCCGCCTTCCGCATCACCTTCAGGTAATCGTCGCAGACCTGGTGACCGAAGCCGCGGCTGCCGCAGTGGATCATGAAGGTGACGGCGTCCTCGGCCAGGCCGAACGCCTCGGCGGCCTCCGGGTCGTAGACCTCGTCGATGGCCTGGACCTCCAGAAAATGGTTGCCGGCGCCGAGGGAACCGACCTGCTTCCGCCCGCGGTCCATGGCCCGGCTGGAGACGGCCGAGGGGTCGGCCCCGTCCAGGCAGCCGCCGGCCTCGGTCCGGGCGAGGTCCTCGTCCCACCCCTGGCCGTGGCGGACGACGTAGGCGGCGCCCTGGCGGAGCAGGCGGCGGAGTTCGGAGTGGCCGTAGGTCTTGTGCCCGCCGACCCCCACGCCGCAGGGCACGGCGTGAAAGATGCCGGCGAGGAGGTCCTCCATGCGCGGGGCCGCGTCCTTCCGCGCCAGGTCCGACCGCATCAGCCGGACCCCGCAGTTGATGTCGTATCCCACGCCGCCGGGCGAGACCACGCCGCCCTCGGCCGGGTCCATCGCCGCCACCCCGCCGATGGGGAACCCGTACCCCCAATGAATATCGGGCATGGCCAGGCTGGCCCGGACGATGCCCGGCAGGGTGGCGACGTTGGCCACCTGCTCCGGCGCGTTGTCGCCGCGTATCTGCTCGATGAGCGCTTCGTCGGCATAGATGAGGCCGTCCACGCGCATGCCGGGCTTGTAAGACTTGGGGATGCGCCATCGGCACTCGCCGGCGGCTTCGAGCGGGCCGTCGAACGCCTCAGCCGGAGTCATCGTCTTTCCTCTCTCCTTGCGGAACCTCAATGAGATTTATCAGGATCGGCTTCAGCCCGAGGCGGGCCAGGCTGAGGGCCACGATGCCGACGATGGGGACGGCCAAGGCGAGAGCATCCCACTGGGCCAGGACGACGCCGAGCGCCAGGCCGCCCGCCGGCGGGTGCTCGGTGTTCGTGATGACCATCAGGAAGATGGCCAGCCCCACCGCCGCCGCCCCGAACACCCCCTCGACCATCTCGTGGTCCACCGACCACTCGCCCCAGGTCGGGTTCCCGACGGCCTGGGCCAGGGCGTGCATCGCCACCCCGGAGACCATCCCGCACACGTATCCGCCCACCAGGTACCGCGGGCGGGCGGCGTTGGTGTGCGGCATGGTGAAGGCGATGAAGGAACTGGCGCCCAGCGACGCGATGATGACCGCGTGCTGGATGACGTCCAGAATCAGGAGAATCGCCAGTACCGCCAGCGTCGCCAGCGCACACTGGACGACGTACCGTCCCACGTGTTTGCGGAACGCGCGGTCGAGGATGCGCATGCGGTTCGCCCTCCTGATGTGTTTTGCCTTCCGTGGTACCGCGCCGGGGCGGCAGGTGCAACTTGTCATTTCGACCGAGGGCCCGAAGGACCCGAGCGGAGCGCTGTCTCCCGAGTGCCCGCTGGAAATCTCGTCCTTGGGCGCCGCGGTGAACAGGGGCGCCGTTCGACCCCTACACATCCAGAATCAACCGCGCGTGCCACGACCCGTCCGGCGCCTCCTGCACCTGGAGACCGTGGTACGTCACGGCCTTGACCTCCAGCCGCGTCCCGTGCCGCTCGGGGTCGAACCGCCCGAAGCCGACGCGGGCCCGGACGCCCTCGCCGGTCGCCTCCTCCACGTGGACCGTTATCGGCATGAGAGCGTCGGTCTCGAAACGGAACAGCAGTTCCTGGAGCCACGCCACCAGCACCTCGGCCTCATCCGGTGCCAGGTCCGCCTCGCACCGGACGTGGAGCGTCTCGGTCGCGGCGACCGACCCGGGCCGGTCCTGGAGCATCTGGTCGAAGACGGCACGGGCGGCGGTGGCGAGCAGGTCCGCCAGGTCCTCGCCGCGCACCTCCAGGCCCACGTCGGCCGTGTGATCGAACGTGCTGTAGGTGCCCATGGCGTGCCCCACCGCCGGCGACCTCACGTTTCGGCCGGGGTGTCGTCCTCGGCTTCCGCGTGGCGTTTGCGGCTGGAGAGGAGGACGACGTCTCGGAGCCCCTGCGCGTTCCTGGCGGCAAGCCAGCGCTGCTCAAACTTCTCTTCCTGGACGATCTGGGCGATGGCGGCCAGGGCTCGCAGATGGAAGTTCCGCTCGTCGCGCGTGCCGGCCAGGAGGAAGATCGTCTTGACCTCCGGCGCCTCGTCGGACCAGCGGACGCCCCGCGCCGCCCGGGCCATGAGCAGGTCGAACTGCCCCTCACCGGGGACGACGACGTGCGGCACGGCGAGCGAGGTGCTGAGGAGGGTGCTGCCTTCGTCCTCGCGCCGGCGGAGCCTTTCGGCCATCTCCGAGGGCGCCAGGTCCAGCCGCGGCGCCAGGTGCTCGGCCGCCAGGTCGAAAAACGTATCGAGATCCATCACTTCCTCGACGTCCAGCACGACGGCCTGCTCGACCAGGCGGTCGAACCGGTCCAGCACGATCCGGTCGCGTTCCCGCACGATCACCTTCAGTTCGTCCTCCAGCGACCCGGTCACGAGTTGGCGGTCCGTCAGGCGCTGGACGAGGTGCAGCAGGGCCGACTCGCCCCGCACCCGCGTCCGCCCGTAAAACCAGAACGTGAGAAACCCGACCAGGACAAGCCCGGCCGCAATGCCGTACGCCTCCACGCCCATCTCGAACAGGACGAACCCGAGCCCCGCGATGCCCCCGATCTGAAGCCACGGGTACACGGGCGACCGGAACGCCGGCCGGTAGTTCTGAAGCCCGCTCTCCCGCAGCACGATCACCGACAGGCACGCCAGCATGTACCCGAGGATGAGGACCGTGGAGGCGGCCTCGACCAGCACGTCCAGTTTCAGCAGCAGGCTGACGGCGATGACGCCGCCGGTTATCAGAATGGCGACGTGCGGCGTCTGGAACCGCCGGTTGACCTTCGCCAGCGGCCGGGGGAGCAGGCGATCGCGCGCGAGGGCGAGCAGGTACCGCGAGGCGGCCATGATGCCCGCGTTCGCCGTCGTGATGAACGCCAGCGCCGCCCCGATGCTCATCGCTACGTACCCCGCCTGGCCGAGCATCGCCCGCCCGCCGTCGGAGAGCGGCGTCAGGGAGCCGTCCAGCGCCTCGCTCTGGACCACGCCGCTCGTCACGACCACCGCCAAGGTGTAAATAAGTGTGACCGAGATGAGCGCGAGCACGAGCCCCAGAGGGATCGTCCGGCCGGGCCGGCGGACTTCCTCCGCCACGCTCGCCACCTTCAGCAAACCGCCGTAGGAGACGAACACGAACCCCGCTGTCGAGAAAATGGCCGCCAGGCCGTACGGCGCGAACGGAATCAGCAACTCCGACCGCACCTGCCCCGCCCCCACCACGATGTACGAGGCGAGCAGGACGAACAGGACGACCACCAGCGCCACCTGGACGCGGGCGGCCTCGCGGACGCCCACCAGGTTCAGCAGCACGAACAGGACGCACAGCACCGCTCCCGCCGCCACGCCGTGCAGGTTCACAATGAGAGCCGCAAATGTCGCCATCCCGACGATGGCGAACGCGCTCTTCAGCGACAGCGAGAACCAACTCAGAAGACCCGCCACCGTCCCCACGCCCGGGCCGAAACCGCGCATGATAAAGAAATAGTCGCCGCCCGCCTTCGGCATGGCGGTCGTCAGTTCCGCGATGCTCAGCGCCCCGGCCGTCGCCAGGATCCCCGCCAGCACGTACGACCAAATCACGCCCGGCCCGGCCATGGCATGGGCCAAGCCCGGCAGGATAAACAGGCCGCTGGAGATCATCGCCCCGGAGGCGATCGCGAAGACGTGCACCAGGCCGAGGCCTTTCTTCAGTTCCGTCGCCATGGTCCGGCCCTCAGTACTCGATGCCCGCCACCGGCCCCTCGCCGCGGTCGTGCGGGTGTTTGACGGACCGCATTTCGGTCACCAGGTCCGCCCGCTGGACCAGCGCCGGCCAGGCGCCCCGGCCCGTCAGGACGAGGTGTTTCTCCGGCGGCCGCTCCGAGAGCAGTGCCTCCACCTCGTCGCGCGGCACCAGGCCCAGCCCCACGGCCGTCAGGATCTCATCAGCGACGACCATCCGCACGGCGTCGCCTGAGAGGAGCCTTCGGACCTCGGCCAGCGCCTCGGCCGCAGCCGACCGATCGGCGTCCGTCGCCTCGCCCGCCACCCATCCGGCGCCCATGAGGCGGAGGCCCAGGTTCGGCGCCAGCCGCGCCGCCGCCGCGTGTTCGCCGCACGGCCTCGCCTTGACGAACTGGACGACCACGGCCCCCATGCCGTGCCCCACGGCGCGCATGGCCGTGCCGAGGGCAGCGGTCGTCTTGCCCTTCCCCTCGCCGGTGTAGATGATGACTCGCCCGCGCGGCGCGGCGGTGGACATGGCGGCCCTCGTCGGCCGACGTGATACACCCTTTCCCCGCACGATTGTACAGCGCGGCGAGCCGGTGCCGCAAGCGTTCGCCCGCGGAGCGCCCTTTGCGCGCGGCGGGTCTCCGTACCCGCCGCGCACGTTGCCCCGGGCGCGGTGGGTACGTAGACCCGCCGCGCTCCAGGCCTCCCTTCGTGCGAAAAACTCTTTTGCCTCACCGCTGCCGGCGGTATACTTGTTTATCCGTCACCTGGGCGCGGCCGCCTCTGCTCGCCGCATCTTGGCCGACCGGACCGCCGCGGGCGCGACCCACCGAAGGAAGGTCGTACCGCCGATGCCCGTCGACTTCGCCGAAGCGCTTGCCGAGCGACTGAAGATTCCCTGCGAGCGCGTCACGTCCGCCCTGGATCTGCTGGAGGCCGGCCTGAGTCCGGTCTTCATCGCCCATTACCGCCGGCCCGCCACCGGGGGCCTGGATGAGGACACCCTGCTGCGCCTCCGCGACGAGGGGGCGGCCTTGGCCCGCCTGGCCGACCTCCGCCGACAGGCCCGCACCCTGGCCGAGCAGCAGAACGCCCTCACGGACACCCTGGCCGAGGCCATCGACGCCGCCGACGACCCCGACGTGCTGGAGGACCTGGTCCGCCCCTTCCGGCCGAAGCGTCGGACGGCCGGCCAGGTGGCGGCGGAGCGCGGCCTGGGTCCCCTGGCCGAGTACGTCCGCCACGGCCCGGCGGACGGGCCGGACCTGCGGACGAAGGCGGCCGAGTTCGTGGCCCCTGTCCGGGAGGTCCGTTCGGCGGACGAGGCCCTGGCCGGCGCCGCCCACCTTCTGGCCGAACGCGTCGCCGACGCCCCCGCCGTCCGCCGGGCCGTCCGGGAGTTCGTGTGGAATCGCGGCAGGTTGGTCTCGCACCAGGCCGGGCCGCAGGCGTGTCGGCACCCGGAGTACCGCGCCTACGCCGACTACAGCGAACCGCTGGCCCGCATCCCGCCGCACCGGGTGCTGGCCATCAACCGTGGCCAGCGGGCGAAGGTCCTGCGGGTCACCGTCCGCGTACCGTTCGAGGACCTGCTGGAGCAGGTGCTGGCCCTGGCGAAGGGCAAGGGGCACCGGTTCGCCGACTTCCTTCGCCGCGTGGTGGCCGACGCTCTCCGCCGCCTGGTGCTGCCGGCCATCGAGCGCGAGGTCCGCCGGCGCCTGACCGAACGAGCCCAGTGCCACGCCATCGAGGTCTTCGTCGAGAACCTGCGGAGCCTGCTGCTGACCCGGCCGGTCCGCGGCCGCCGCGTCCTGGCCGTCCAGCCCGGCTACCGGACCGGGTGCAAGACGGCCGTCCTCGACCCAGACGGCCGGCTCCTCGCCGAGACCATCCTCTATCCCCTCCAGCCGGAGCGTAAATGGGAGGAGGCCCGCCAAGCCCTAGCCCGTCTCGTGGCCGAGCACGGCGTCGAGACGGTCGCCATCGGCAACGGGACCGGCTGCCGCGAGGTCGAGGCCCTGGTCTCCGAGATGATCGAGCAGCACGGTCTGGATGTGCTCTACGCCGTCGTCTCCGAGGCCGGCGCCGCCGCCTACGCCGACAGCCCGGCGGCGCGGGAGGAGTTCCCCCGGCTGGAGCCGGCCATCCGGTCGGCCGTCAGCATCGGTCGCCGGCTCCAGGACCCGCTGGCCGAACTGGTCAAGAGTGATCCCCGGGCCCTCGGCGTCGGTCTGTACCAGCACGACGTGGACCCGGACCGCCTCCAGCAGGCCCTGGCCGATGGGCTCACCTCGTGCGTGGCGGCCGTGGGAGCCGATGCGGGCACCGCCTCGCCGGACATGCTCCGCTGGGTGCCCGGCCTCGGGCCGGAGCAGGTCGAGGCGCTGCTGGCCCGCCGAGCCGAGAGGCCTATCAGGCGCCGATCGGACCTGGCGGATCTGCCCGGCTGGGACGAGCAGACGTTCCTCCAGGCGGCCGGGTTCCTGCGTGTGCGCGGCCCGAACCCGCTCGATGCCACCTGCATCCATCCGGAACAGTACGGCGATGCCGAGCGAATCCTGGCCCACCTGGGCTACCGTCCGGGGGACCTGACCTCGGAGGAGACGGCCTCGGCGGTCCGCGACGCCCTGGCCGGCCTGGCCCTGGAACCGGCGGCCCTCGGGCTCGACATGCCCCTGCCCGTGCTCCAGGACCTCGTGGCCGCCCTCCACCACCCCAACCGCGACCCCCGCCAGGACCACCACGGGCCCATCCTCCGCCGACGCATGCGACGCATCGAGGACCTGGCGTCCGGCCAGTGGGTCAAGGGCACCGTGCGGAACGTCGTCGACTTCGGCGCCTTCGTCGACATCGGTCTGAAGGAGGAAGGCCTCATTCACGTCAGCCAGTTCTCGCCGCGGTACGTCCGCAATCCGCTCAAGTTCCTGCACGTCGGCGACGTGGTCCGGGCCCGCATCGTCAGGATCGACCCGGAGAAGCACCGCATCTCGCTCAGCCTGGTGCCCGAGAAGCCGCGAAAGGGCCGTCGGCCTCCCGACAGGAAGCGGCCGGCCCCGAAGCATCGGCAATCGCCCCAGGCCGCCGGCGAAGGCAAGCCCGCCGGGGATCGCCGGCCGGGCGACGAGGGACCGCACGCCGCCGGCCGCGCCGCCGAGGCCCGAGATTCCGCCGACCGGCCCGGCCGCGGACCCGGCCGGCGGAGCGGCGGACCGGACGGCGCACGCGCCGGCGCCGGGCCGCCCCGCCGCGGACCACCGCGCCGCGACCGAGGCCGGTCGGGGCCGCCCCGCATCGTCGTCTCCCACTCCGACGGTCCGCCGCCCGACCGCCGGCCCGACGCCATGGGTCGGCCCAAGATCCGCTGGGCCTACTACGAGTCCGACTCGCCCGACGACCATCCCGGCACCGAGTACCTCAAAGAGTGGGAGGAAACGGAGGCAAGCAATCCCGACCAAGCACCCCGTGAACCGCAGCAGGACACCGAGAAACCACCAGCCCACGAGCCGCCCGAGCCGCAAACGTAAGACGCGCGACGTTTCGAGTCGGCTGCGGAAGCAGCCGGGCATCTCGATCCGGCGTGGCACGTACCATGCCGGATGAGAATGCCCCGAGGTTCCCGCAGCGGGATCGAACGGCAAACGGCGCCGCGCTGCCCCATGCCCCATCCAGGAACGAAAGGCTCCCTATGACCATGCTCGACGATTACCGCAACGTCACCGGCACGTACGAGATTCCTGAGACCTCCCGGGCCTGGAACCTGTACGGGGCGGGCCTTGAGAACCTGCGGCTGGAGGCGGCACCCGTCCCCGAGCCTGCCGAGGACCAACTCCTCGTCCGCATCGACGCGGTCGGCATCTGCGCCAGCGACTGGAAGATGATCTCGCAGGGCGAGCGGCACGCCCGGATGCAGGGCCGCAATCTTGCCGCCGAGCCCACCGTGCCCGGCCACGAGGTCTCCATGACCGTCGTCCGGGTCGGCGAAGCCCTCGAAGGCCGGTACCATGTCGGCGAGCGGTACGCCGTCCAGGCCGAGATTTACATCGACGGCGAGAACGTCGCCTACGGCTACAAACTGCGCGGCGCCGACCAGCAGGTCCAGACCATCGGCCCGGAAATCTACGAGGGCGGATACCTGCTGCCCGTGGACCCGGCCCTCGGGTACAGCCAGGCCGCCCTCGCCGAACCGTGGGCGTGCGTGTACCACGCCTACAGCCATCACCGCGAGAGCCGGAGCGTCCTGCCCGGCGGGACGGCCTGGTACGTGGGCGCCGGGCCGCTGGGCCTGATGCACATCGAGAAGGGCATCCAGGACGGGGCGGGGCGCATCCTCGTGACCGAGATGAAACCCGACCGCCTCCAGAAGGTCCGCTCGAGCCTTGAGCCGCTGGCCCGCGATAAGGGCGCGGACCTCGTGGTCGTGGACCTGGCGAGCGACGCCGTCGAGAACCACCTGGACCCGCGCGGCGCCGACGACATCATCATCCTGGCGCCGGTCGCCAAGGCCGCCGAGGCCGCCCTGCCGTACCTCGCCAAGAATGGATATCTGAATATGTTCGCCGGTTTCCCCGACCGGGACAAGGCCTGGATGCGCATCAACCTGAACGACATGCACTACGGCCAGTGGACGCTGGTGGCGACGAGCGGGTCGCCCATCGAGGCGCTCCGCCAGGCGCTGGATGACGCCGCCGCCGGCCGCATCAACCCCAACAACGCCGTGGCGTGCGTGGGCGGCATCGAGACCGTGCAGGAAGCCATCCACCACAACCACGAGGGAACGTATCCGGGGCGGATCGTCGTCTACCCGCAGATCGAGATGCCCCTGACGCCCCTGGAGGACCTGACCGACGACGGCCGGTGGACCAAGGAAGCCGAAGAGCGCCTCCTGGCCGAGCGCCTGGGCGAAGGATGAGACTGTTGAATGTGGGGTTTCGGACTCGTGCTCCGCAGCGAAGCGATGCTTCGCAGAGTAGCATTTCGGATGTGGGATTTCGGCTTGACGGCCGGGGGCCGTGTAGGCCGGCCGGCCCGCCTCCGGCATAAGACTTGTCCGGCCGGGGTCCCGAACCGCCGCGCCTCCGGTCCGTCACCGCCGGCGTCGGCGTGCCAGCACCGCGCCGGCCAGTCCCGCGCCGAGCAGCGCCAGCGTGGCCGGTTCGGGCGTGATCTCGAGGCGGACCTGGCCGGCGTCGCCCCACGAGCCGCTGACCGCCCCCGCCGGACGCCAGGCCGGATATCCCGTCGGCGGGCCCGCCCCTTCCCCCACGAGCGCCCAGTTCGCCTGGCCCGCAAGCCCGTAGTCGGAGTACGCCGCAAACTCGCCCGTGAACGAATGTGACGAGTGGACGAACGTGCGTGTCCACGCCGCGTACAACTCGGTCACCACCTGCGTATAGGCGTCGAGCATCACCGTGTACTCGCCGTCGCCGGGCCCGGTCCACGGCCTACCGGCCGCCAGGGTCAACGTCGCCCCGGCGGTATCGAAGGTGCGGTGGATGATCACCGTGCCGTCGCCGGCGGCATCGCGGAGGTCGGTGACGGTGCTCCCGGCGAGGACCGGGCCGTCGAGTTCCCAGTGCGAGTACAGGAGCGAGGCGCCGGGATCCCAACTGCCGGCGTGCAAGCCGTTGCCGACATGCTGCGGATCGGTGCCGACGAAGCCCTCGGTCCACCGGCCCGTCCGAAACACCCCGCCGTCCAGGTCGTCGCTCTTGTAGAGATCAAGGACGGGCTCGGCTGCGCAGTCGGCGGCCAAGCCCGCCACCAGGATGGCCGCCAGGAACACACGCCAGCCGCCTGAGACCAACAAGGGGATTGTCCGCATCGGCATGCTCCTCCCAAAAACAGGTTCCCCGGAAGGAAACGCCTACCGGCCGGCCAGGGGTGCACCGCCAGTGGCCGGGGAAACCTATACGTATCCCGTCGGCAAACGAAGCCACGGGGCGTGAATAAAAGCGAGGGCGCCGCGTGGACGCCCTCGCTGGAAGGTTACGCTACTTGCCGACGTTATCGTCGTCTGCGGGTCAGCCCCAGGCCGCCGAGCCCCGCCCCGATCAGCGCGAGGCTGGCGGGTTCGGGCGTAATCCGGAACTGGATGAGCCCCACCTCGCCCCAGGAGCCGCTCGTGGCACTGGTGGGAATCCAGGAAGGCCAATCGTCCTCGTCCGGCAGGCTCGGGCCCTGACCCACGTACGCCCCGCAGGCCTGGCCCACCAGCCGATAGTCGGCAAAGCCCGCGAAGTCGCCCGTGAGCGACTCGACGCTGCTGCTGAAGACCATCGTGCCGCCCACGTAAAGCATGGTCACGGTCTGCTCGTAGAAATCGAGGTTCACCGTGTAATCGGCGGTGCCGTCGCCACCGTCCCAGGGCCCGCCGTCCTTGAGGGTCAGCGCGGCGCCGGAGACGTCGAACGAGCGCTGCACGACGACCGTCCCGTCGCCGCTCACCCGGTGGTCGGCGAGTTCGGTGACGGTGTCGATGACGGGGCCCGAGAGTTCCCAATGAGAGTAGAGGGTGGTGCCGTCCCAACTGCCGGCGTGGGCGCCGTTGCCGACGCCGCCCGGGTTTCCGGCGAACCCTTCGCTGTAGCGGCCTGTCAGAAACGTGCCACCGTCCATGTCGTCGCTCTTGAAGGTGTCCTTAATCGGAGCCGCCTGGACACTCTCCGGGCCGGAGCACATCACCGCCGCCAAGGCGAGAAGCGTCACGGCCGAAACCGCACCATGAGACACACCAGGCATGCGAGATATCATGACTTGCCCTCCCCAGGATCTTTGCCGATATGCTCGGCCTGTGCGGGCCGAGGGGAATCCCCGCCGGCCGGTTAATATAGTATACCCCGGGGGAAAGGCAAAAAGCAAGCCGGTCAACCCAAAAAATCCAACAGGCCCCGCCGGGGAGCCCCGGCGAGCGTAAAAAAACGGGCGGCCGCAGGGACCGCCCGTCGTCCGTCCATCATCAGGATGGGTCGGAGAGCCTAGCCCTGTCCGTCACCGCCGGCGTCGGCGGGTCAGCATCGCCCCGGCCAGGCCCGCGCCGAGCAGGGCCAGCGTGGCCGGTTCCGGCACGCCCGTGTGGCCGCCGATGCCGCCTATCACGGACTTGGTCACGTCGTCGCCCGGGTCGTACTGCGTATTAGTGAAGATGGCGGTCCCGGCCGGCTCGGCCGAGAAGTCGAACATCACCACGCCGCGCTCCAGGCCCTGGGGCGGGGTCTCGCCCAGGAGCGTGTTCAGCACGCCGGCCGCCTCCACCTTGAAGATCCGGTCCTCGCCCGCGCGGGCCAGGAGGGAGGTGGTGTCGAACGTGATGTCCAGGAGGGTGACGTCGCCGCCCCCGGGGTACAACGGCACAGCGCCGAGCCCCTGGTTATAAATCTCGCCGGTAATCTTCAGATGCCCGCTGGTGCCGTTCAGGCTGATGTCGAACGTATCCCCGCCGGAACCCGTGTACGGCCCGTCGCTGGTGGAGAAGGCGAGTTCGAGGTCCAGGTCGCCGCCCCACTGTCCGCTCGCCGTATGCGCCACCGGATAAGGGTCCGGCGAAGCCGGCGGGCCGCCGGGCACCTGGGCCAGGTCGCCCTCGTAGGAGTACGACGGCACGTAATGGTTGGGGTCGGTGGAGGTCAGGGTAATCGTGTCCGCCGCCGTGCCGTTGTAATCGTACACAGCCCCGTAAGGTCCGAGTTCGTAGAACGGCACGTCGATGGCGAAGTCGTGATCTTCCACCCGCACGCTCAGCGGCGCCGCCGGTGCGGAGGTTGCCAATGCCGCACTCACCACGCCCGCCAGCACTACATAGATTACCTTGCGCATCGCTTGGCCCTCCAACAAGATATGGTTCACTTCGTCCCGGGAAGGCTCTTCCGCCGTGTGACGGTTCGCCCCGAAACGGTTCCTTTCACACATCGGCTGACCATGACCGACACGTTGAGGGTCATCCCGCCGACAAGTTATTGTCGCAGCAACCGCATCCCCCGGGAGCGTCACCGATAGTATACACCAAAATCTCTGGAAGTCAAGCGCTGAACGCCAAATGAACCGTTTTTTCTCGCAGACCCCGCTTGTGGCCCGGAGAACGCATCAAAGCCCCCCTCGCGCCAGGCATCTTTACTATCTTAACACCAGATTTTCTCCCAGCCCACCACTTCCCGCAGGGGACATCGCCTGATGAACCCGCGCGACGGGGATGGCACACTGGCCCAGGAGACCGCCACGAGAGAAACAGTCGGCACCGGCCGGGGCAAAGAAAGAGAGCGGACACCGAATGGGACGAAAGCAGGCCCGCTCGACGCTTCTCAGGTGGACGCTCGAGCCATCGGAGGGAAATATTCCGGCTCAAGGGCTACCAGTGAATCACCAGCCCCGAACCCCCCAGGCACCGGGAACGATGGCCGCGATGCCCACGATGCCCGCGATGCCCACGAGGCCCGCAATGCCCGTGATGCCAATGGGGACGGCACCGAATCGAGCGAAACCTCCGCAGGCGGCACGGCACCCGGAAGAGATGCCCCGACCGGACCACGATCCGCGGCACGGAGTACGTATGGAAGGTACGCGTCCAGACGGTGGGAGCGGGCACAACATACGTCCGCGTGACGACCGCCCGGCCCGTTTCGGCCCGTTCGCCGTCGCGGAATCCGTCCCGGTACCCGTCCTGGTAGCCGGTCTCGTAGGCCCGGCTGGCCACGTGGGCCGTGCGGGACGGGGTGGTCACGACGGGCGTGCCGGTAGAGAGGACGCGGGTGCCGCCCCAGTACACGATGCCGCCGGCGTCGGCCTGCGTGGCCGCCGCCAGCCCCAGAACCGCTGCCAGGACTCCCGTGGCAACAATCATGCGTGCGTTCATGGCCGGTCTCCTTTCCTTGGGGTGGCGAGGCCGTCTCAGCCTCGTCCACCCCTCTGGACGACATGAGCCGACGCCTTATTCATTTCCCATATGAAATTATTGCGCAAATCGGAACCATTGTCAAGCAAAGAAATGCAAAAATCGAAAAAACCCGGTGGCTGACCACACGGGGCGGCGGCACGACTTGCCAAGCAATCCGTGGCACGCGGCCCCGGGGGTTCAGGCGGACGCCTCGGCCGGGCGCACCGGCGGGCCGGGGTTCATCTTCTCGGTCCATCGCCGCCAGTCGCACTGGATGGCATTCTCGGGGCAAATCCGCTCGCACAGGTAGCAGTGGATGCACCGGTTCAGGAAGAGCGGGTCCGGCTGGAGCAGGATGTTGCCGGTGGGGCACGCCCGGGCGCACGCCCCGCACCGGGTGCAGAGGTCGGCGGCGAGGGTCAGTGTCGGGAAGAAGCGGTCGAGGAACGGCTTTCGGCAAATCCAGGAGAGGCGGAACAGCCGGCCGCCCACAAAATCGTAGTCGGCATCCGCCACGGCCTCGCCGGCGAGAAAGGCGCGGGCCTTGCCGGCAAAGGCCTCGCCGAAGGCGGACGCTCGGGCCAGGTCCCGGGCGTCCGGGTGGCCCCACTTGCGAAACGATTTCAGGTAGATCGGGTACGTGTCGTAGCCGAAGCACTCGAAGGAATCGAGCACCCGGCCGCCCTTCCGCTTCAAAAACTTCTGCAGCCGCCGGAGCGTGTTGCACGGGTTCCCGCCATTGGTGTTGAACGTAAAGACGGGCACGGGCTCGGCCGAGCGGACGAGGGCCTTAATCCAGTCCCGCACGTTGGGCGGCTCGTGGTAGTAGAAGACGGGCGTGCCCAGACCGAGCGCCTGGTAGGCCAGCCACGCCTCCGGGCCGACCTCTTCGATAGGCCGCACATCGATGGGGCCGGCGGCGGCGGCGGAGAGGCCCTCGGCGATGGCCTCGGCCACCCGCTCGGTGTTGCCCGTCTGGGAGAAATAGACCAGGAGGGTCTTGAGGCGCGGCCGGTCGGCGGGTTGGGAGACGGCCGCCTTTTGTCCTTCGTCATTGGTCATTGGTCATGGGTCCTTTGTCATTCGGCATTCAGCATTCGGCATTAGACATCGCGCAGGATGACTTTTCCGTTGCCTTTCGCCTTTTGTCGTTGGCCTTCGCCGGTTGCCTAATGCCGGTTGCCGGTTGCCCGATCCGTTTGCGGTTCAAACGCCATGATCCAGGCCACCAGGTCCGCGAAGTAGCCTTCCGGGTCCGGCTCGAACTCCAGCGTGTGATGCGCCCCCTGGTAGAGGCGTACCCGTTTGCGGGCGGTCATGGCGTAGACGAGCCGGCGCGTCGCCGCATTATCGGTGATGCGGTCACGCCCCGCAAGGCACAGCAGCGTGGGGACGCGCGACCGGCGGGCGGTCTGGCGGGCCAGGCCGTCCAGCCGCCGGCTCTCGAACATGAACCGGGCTGTCACCTCCCGCAGGCTGAGCGAATCCTCGGCGATGTAGCGAACGCGGTCCGGCGTCTCCGTAAACAGGTGCGGGTCCGCCAGCGGAATGGGGAACCGCTCCTTCTCGCGCCCGAGCACGAGGCACTTGCCCACGCGGGCCTTGCTCGCCAGCGCCACGTCCACCTTCGGAAAGATGCCCGGGGCCGACAGGATGAGGCTGCGGTAGAGGTCCGGCCGGTGACCGGCACAGGCCAGGGCCAACTTGCCGCCCCACGAGACGCCCATCAGGTGGACCGCCTCGGCGCCGGTCTCGCCGCGGGCGACTTCGGCCGCACGGGCCACGTCCTCAAGCCAGACTTGCGCCCGGTCCACGTGGCCGCGCGGGTGGGCCTCGTCCCGGCCGGAGCCGCGACGCTCCACCTGGTACACCGCCACGCCCCTCTCGGCGAGGTAGCGCGACGACGCCTCGTACCATCCCGAGTGGCTCTGGATGCCGTGCAGGTACACGAGCGTTGGCGGCGGCGCGGCGGTGTTCGAGCCCGCTGCGGGCTTGCGAAGGCGGAGCCTTGGGCGAAGCCCCGAAGCAGCGGGGGACTCCCCGGCGGGGCGAGACTCGGGTTCACACGACCCTCCCGGCCGCCAGACCCACATCGGCAGGGCGGTCCCGTCGGCACCCGCATACGTGCGCTCTTCCGGTTCCATAACGCTGCCGGTCACGGTCGCTCTCCGTCGGAGCGCGGCGGGTGCGGAGACCCGCCGCGCGGCCTACGGGTTCCAGGACGGAAGCGACGCTACCCCGCGCCCCGCACCGAATCAAGCAAAAGAACCTCTTGTCCGCAAGGCACCTGCGATGGCACAATGCGCACCCATCCGGGCGCGGCGAATCCCTGTGACGCCGGCTGCCTGCTGAAATCTGCCCTGAACGGAGAGAACCGATGGCCGACATCGCCCGCCGCACCTTCCTGCGAACCCTCGCCGTGAGCAGCGCGGCCCTCGGTGCGGCAGGCGCCGCCCCATCCGCCCGGACCGCCGTTTCCTCAACCGGCGACCGCACCGCCGCGCCCCCGCCCCTGGTGCACTGCACGGACCTCTTCCATCCTCACGGCGACCCGGACGACCACTGGGACCTGGCGTGCGTGTACGCCCTGGCCCACGCCGGGTGGGCAGACCCGAAAGCAGTCGTCATCGACTACCCGCCCGGCCGGCGGGCCGGCGGGCCGGACGCCATGGCCGTCGGACAGATGAACGCCGTCACGGGCCTCGCGGTGCCGGCCGCGACGGGCGCGCCGCCGGGCGTTGACGCGGCGGAGGCGGCGGAGGCCCCCGGCATCCGGGCAACGCTCGAGGCGCTGCGCACCTCGCCCCGGCCCCTCGTCATCACGGTGACCGGCCACTGCCGGGACGTGGTCCTGGCGGCCCGGGCCGCACCGGATCTCTTCCGCCAGAAGTGCCGGGCCGTCTACGTCAACGCGGGCTCCGGCACGCCGGAGCCGGAGCAGGCAAAGCGGCTGGAGTACAACGTGGGCCTGGACCCGGCCTCCTACGCCGCCGTCTTCGACCTGCCCTGTCCCGTCTACTGGATGCCGTGCTTCGAGGTCGTCCCCGGGCAGGGCGTAGCCTGGGAGGTGCGGACGTACGGCACGTTCTGGCGGTTCCGGCAAGGGGCGATTCTGCCGCATCTCTCCCCCCGCGTGCAGCAGTTCCTTCTGTACATGCTGAGCCGCTCAACGGACCCGAAGTGGCTGCGGTTTCTCGAGGCCGCGCCGGACGCGGACACGGTGGCCCGCTTCGGCCGGCAGCCGCGGAACATGTGGTGCACGGCGGGGTTCCTGCACCTGGCGGGCCGGACCGTCACCCGCGAGGGCGACATCGTGCCCCTCGCCGGCGCCGGCGAGGACGCCGTCTTCACCTTCGACCCCGTGGCCGTCTCGTGCGACGAGCGGGGTGTGACGACGTGGCGGCCGGACGCCGACGCCCGGGACCGCTTCCTCTTTCACGTCCGCGACACCGGCCGCTACGCCGAGGCGATGACGCGGGCGATGAAGGCGCTGTTGACAACACTGCCGTAAGATAGAAGACTCGGGCCGTCCGCCTGCACAAGAGGGACCCCCAGCCGCATCCACCCTCGAAGGGAGGCGCCATATGGCCGGAAAACGCATCAGCGCCGGCGGCATCGTCGTCCGCGTGCTCGTCGTCATCGCCCTGGCGGTGGCCATCTACTACGTCTGGCAGTGGCGGACGGCGGGGCCCGTGGCCCAACTCAAGAAGGTCCAGGTGGGGGACGACCGGCAGCAGGTGATCGCCCTCATGGGGCCGCCCGATCGCGAGACCGCCGCCTTCCCTCTGCCCGGGGAGGAGGACCTCGCCGAGAAGGCCGCCAAGGCGGACGCCGAAACCTGGCTCCTGTGGGAGAGTGCCCTCGGCGTCCAGTGCGTCGTCGGTCTCGGCTCCGACGGCACGGTGGCCTACAAGGCCAACACGGGAACGTAAAACACCAGCGATGTGCAGAGCGCGGCGGGGCTCCGCACCCGCCGCGCAGCCTATGCGCGCCGAAGCGCCACGGTCCCGCAATCCGGCCGGGCGTTAGCACTACAACGCTAACTTGTGCGCGGCGGGCCCGCCTCCGGCGGGTAAATCTCCACACCCCCCGCGCAGCCCCGAAAACGCCCTCTCGAGCGCGGTGGGTGCTCCAGACCCACCGCGCAAAAGGCTGACGTCGCGTTGTAGTATTAGAGGAGGCGGCACGGGGGCAGGTGCCCCTCGCAGGCCGAACGGTGGCGGCCCTTGTGCCCGGGGTGACGACCCTGGCGGCGGGGATGCGTCGGTCCGCGTTCGTGGCGCCCGGGCCGTTTCCTCGGGCCGCGCTCCTGCATCCACCGCTTCAACCGCCGGCGCTGGTCCGGCCGGAGAATCTCCTCCAGGCGTTCCATGACGCGGCGGCGATGGTCGGCCCAGCGGCGGGCCACCTTCTCCTTCATCCGGCGGAGGAGTCGCTTTCGGTCCTCGGGTTCCGCGCGGCGCATCCTGTCGCGCACCCCCTGCCAGACCTCGTGCATGTGCTGGCGGACGCGGCCGGCCAGGTCGCCGATTTGCTCCACCTGGCCCTCGGAGAGATCGAACGCTTCCCGGCCTCGCGGACTGAGCAGCCGGCCCAGCGGCCCGCGCATCGGCGCCGGTCGGCGGCCCCGGGGGCCGGGCGGCTTGCGGCCCTTCAGGCCCGGCCGGGGTGGCCGGGGGCGTTCCGCTTCCGAGCGGCGGCGCCATCCAGGCCGGCGGGTCTCCGGCCGGCCGGCTCGGCCCCGGGGGCGGCGCCATCCAGGCCGGCGGCCGGGCTCGGCATCCCGGCACCGGGGCGCACCCCGATGCGGGCACCGGCACGGGGGCCTCCACCTCGGTCGGCCGCGATCCCCCCGGTGCCTCGGCGGAGGCGGCGGCGCGGGCGGCCGGGCGAACCGGCGCCCGGCCTCTTCCCGCTCCCTCCGGGCGACCGCCTCCTGGCGCTCCAGGGCCAGGCGTCGGCGGTCCATTTCGAAGTCGAACTCGGCCTGCTCGCGGTCGAGGTCGCGGCGGCGCTGTTCCCTCTCGGCCTCCAGGGCCGCCTCCTCCGCCTCCCGCTCCCGCTCGTGGATGCGGAACTCGTTGGGCTGGTCGAGTTCATCCGCCACACGGCGCAGCGTGTCGGCGATCCGGGGCGGGGCGATAAGGACGACGGCGTTGGCCGGCCCGTTGACCGCGATCGGCATCTGCTTCAGCCCCTGGCGGACCTCCGGGTTCCGGCCCAACTGCTTGAGGGTATCGAGGAACGATTCGGCCGGTATGTGGCCGAAGCGGAGGACGACCGTCTCGACTTCGGGCGGCCGGCCCTCACGTTCGCCCTCGTCCAGCGCGCTTCGCCCCCGGCGCGCGGCGCCGGCAGTCGATACCGCGGTCGCAAGTCCCACCGCCACCGCAATGAAAGCCATCCAACGGACGTGATTCTGGCGCGACATGACGCGTCTCCTTTCCCGAAACGGCAAAGGCCCGTGACGTGCGAAAGGCATCTTCGCGCGGCGCCGGATGCACCGCCTCCGTGATTATGGCCGAATGCGCACACGGGGACAAGGGCCAACCGGGATCGGCGGGCGCGGCGGGAAGCGCGGTGCGGACCGGCAGGCTACCTGCGGCTGCCGACCGCTTCCGGCACCTCGTAGAACAACTGTCCCTCGGCGCCCGTCACCAGGGTGACCCGCGGGTCGGTGACGAACTGCGAGAGGTTGTCCCAGGCGAACTTCTGCTGGACGTACCGGCTGCCGACGCCGAGGCGGCTGCGGAGGACATCGAACTCAATGCCGTTCTCCGAAAGGATCTGCTGCCAGGCGGCGTCGCGGGGGTCGCCAGTCGTCCGCATGACCTCGTCGGTGCGGAAGCGGTGGAAGTAGGACCGGGGATACAGGCGGAACTTCGGCCGGATGGCCGGCGGCAGGTGCTGTTCGAGGTAGGCGTAGACCTCGTCGGCCGTCAGGCTCCCCACGATGACGGTGTCGAACTGCTCGCCCAGTTCGACACAGGCCTGCATGTTCAGGCGCTGCCTGGTGGCGCCGCGGCGGGTGGTGGTCTTGCGAAGCGGGGCCGTGGAGACGAGAATGGCAATCTTTTCCATAGGACGCTACCGCCGATCCAGAGCCGGGACGCGCATCCTTCCGAAGCCCGTCCCCGTCAAGGCTGGCGCTAACTCACGCTGTCTCTGGTATACCCGAGTTCCTTGACGATGGCGAGGATTTCGCTCCAGGTGGGAAAGGGACGGTCGAATTTGCGCTTGTAGCGGTCGATGGCGCGGACGAACTCGATCTCCTCCAGGGTCAGTTCGCCCTCCTCCACGCGTTTCTGGAACGACTCCAGGTCCTCCTGTCGGCGGAGGGCGTGTCGGCGGTCCCGGCCGCTCCGCCGGTCGCCGACCCGCCGGCGGTCCGGCATCACCCGCCGATCGCGCTGCGAGCGGCGTTCCGGCCCGGCATAGTTGGACGGTTTGCCCTTGCGGCGGTCCGTGCCGTCCCGGCGACCACCCTTGCGGCGTTCCTCTTCGACCGTCTCTTCGAGCGTTTCGAGCAATTCGTCCTCAGCCACGGGATCACCTCCACGGTCAAGACCTCGTGTGGAGTATCGGCCAACCCCGCGGCGTGGATTTAGGGGTTTTACGCAAAATGGGGAGAATCGGCCCGGCTCTCTTCCTCGAGGCTGAACGAATAAGAGCCTATCACTACAACGCTAACTCGTGCGCGGCGGGCCCGCCTCCGGCGGGTAAATCTCCGCACCCGCCGCGCAGCCCTGAAAACGCCCTCTCGAGCGCGGTGGGTGCTCCAGACCCACCGCGCAAAATGACGACTT
>Ga0180434_10001608_pt1 | contig 31837 bp, 20 predicted proteins | sample SS_ome_7_FD_132453 | JGI IMG/M metagenome (GOLD analysis project Ga0180434, IMG submission 132453) | Hypersaline lake sediment archaeal communities from the Salton Sea, California, USA - SS_1_D_2 metaG | ecosystem: Environmental > Aquatic > Non-marine Saline and Alkaline > Hypersaline >... | reverse complement strand
GACTTTTGGCGGCGTTACGGCGTTGCCGAATGTCACGGTGCTGAGCGAGACGATGCTTCAGGTGGTCACGCCGGCTGGCGCCGGGACCGTCATCCTGGAGATCACGGCTCACGGCGAGACGGCCCAAGCGTTGTACACGTACGTTCCGTCAACACCTGAGGCGCCTCCGACGATCGGTTCGGTATCTCCTGATACGGGCGCCGAGGCCGGCGGCACGGTGGTGACGATCATCGGTACTTCGTTCACTGACGTGACTGAATTGACTTTTGGTGGCCTTACAGCGTTGCCGAATGTCACGGTGCTGAGCGAAACGATGATCCAGGCGGTCGCGCCGGCCGGCGCCGGGACGGTGATCCTGGAGATCACGGCTCACGGCGAGACGGCCCAGGCGTTGTACACGTACGTCGCGGACGCGCCGCCGGTGGCGCCGACGATTACATGGGCTAATCCAGCCAGCGGGCCCGAGGCAGGCGGTACTGTTGTAACGATCATCGGCACAGGGCTTGCAACGACGACTGACGTGGTTTTCGACGGTACTAACTCGGCTCTCACACTTACTGTTATGAGCGATGAGCGCTTGATGATAGAGACCCCGCCTGGCGTTGGTCTCGGTACGGTGATTATGGATGTCCAAACACTCAACGGCGACGTCCAGACCATATTCGAGTACTTGCCGTAAGAATCGCGCTTCTCTTAATTCGTCAGAAATGACACTATCAGGCTGGCGGCGAGATAATCTTGTCCGCCAGCCTTTTTTCATGCGGATGTCCGAGTTGAGACGCGGCGCCTGTAACTGCCTGTTATGTGGAGTGTGCCGCGCCGTGCGTCGGCGATTTACTCGACCTTGGCTTCCAGTTCTTCCCAACGGGCGTAAAGCTCCGTGATACGCAGCCGGGCTGCTTCCAGCTTGGCCCAGCGTTTCTGCGACTTGACGTAATCCGAAGCCTCCGCCAACTCGTCGAATTCCCTGCGGCATCGTTCCGCCTGTTCCTCCGCATGCTGGATGGTTTCTTCCATCGCCTTGAGTTCCTTCAACTCACTGGAGGTCAGACCGCCGCGATTAACCTTCTTTCTTTTTTGTTTAGGCTTGGTTTTGGCGGCGCCCTCATCCGTCGGCTTGGTTCGTAGGGCCATTGCCGTTTGCCATTGGGCGCTGCCGCCGTACCAGCCCGCGTGGCCCGCGCCGTCCAGTCCGACGACCTCGGCACAGATCCGATCGAGCATGAATCGATCGTGCGTGACCAGCACTATCGCGCCGGGAAACTCGCTCAGGCTCTCTTCGAGCACGTCGAGCGAGCCTATATCGAGATCGTTGGTCGGCTCGTCCAATATCAGCACGTCGGCGGGTTGGAGCATCAGCCGCGCGATCAAAATGCGGGCCTGCTCGCCGCCCGACAATTCGCTCACCGGCAGGTCAAGCTGTTCGAGACGAAAGAGAAACCGCTTGGCCCAGGCAGTTACGTGTATGGCCCGGCCGCGAAAATCGACGAACTCGCTTTCGGCGGACAAGGCGTCCCGCAAGGTCAAGTTTTGCGGCAGTTCCTCGCGCCGCTGATCGAATAATACCACGCGCAAATCTTCCGCCCGCTTGACCGTGCCCTCGTCCGGCGGCAAATCGCCGGTCAGCAGACGGATCAAGGTTGTTTTGCCGCTGCCGTTGGCGCCGAGCAAGCCCAATCGGGCGCCGGGCGAGAGCAGCAGAGAAACATCCTTGAACAGCCGGCGACCGCCGAGCGTTTTGGCAAGCCCCTCGGCTTCGATCAGTTTTCGGGTCTTGCGGCCCGTGCCGGCGAAGTCGATCCCGGCGGCGGCGGTTCGGCCGGTACGCTGTTGCAAACTCTGCAATTCGTCATGCAGTCGATAGGCTTGGTCGATCCGCGATTTTGATTTTGACCGCCGCGCTTTGGCGTGTGATTTGAGAAAAGCGGCTTCGCGCCGGACGACGTTCGCCAGCGTGACTTGCTGGGCCTGTTGCGATTCGAGGAAGTCGGCCCGCTTCTCAAGGAACTTGCTGTACGGCCCCGTTACGCTGAAATAGCCGTCCGGGTAAACCGGATTCAACTCGACTACGCGGTTGGAGATCCGCTCCATGAAATAACGATCGTGGCTGACAACCAGAAAAGCGAACGGAGCTGCCAGCAGCATGTCCTCCAGCCAGACGATACCCTCCAAATCAAGATGATTCGTCGGTTCGTCCATCAACAGCAGGTCCGGCTTGCGAATTACCTCGCGCGCCAACGCCAACCGCTTGCGCCAGCCGCCGGACAGGTTTTCGACGAGGTTATGCTCATCTTCAAAGCCGAACCGGCTGAGCATGATATTGACCTGCGTGTCGCGTTCATGCGGCCGAGGATACTCGTCGGTGACGGCATCGGACAGCACCGCCCGCACCGTGGTCCCGGCCTCGAACCGGTCTTCCTGGGGCAGGTAAGCGATCCGGGCTGAACGCCGCGTGCTGATTTCGCCGTCGTCAACGTCCTCCAACCCGGTCAGGATCTTGAGAAAAGTGGTTTTGCCGGCGCCGTTGGGGCCGAAGAAACCGATTCGTTCACCATCGGCGAATCCGATCGAAAGTCGCTCAAAAAGTACGCGCGTGCCGAACGATTTTGAAACCATTCGGCATGTCAACAGTGTGGCCATGGATCTCTCGTCGCTGCTTTTTTACGTTCGCCAGTACAGCTTGGCCGGCCGGACTGCCCGGCATCCGCTCCGTACAATCCGAGTATTCCATCCGGGGGCCAAACCGCGCGATAGCGTAACCTCGGCTTGACGTAGTTTGGCGATGATCTGTTCGACAGTATGCTTTGTGCCTTTCATCCCAAGAACTCCTCTGCTTGGTCCAGACAGCGTCTAATACTAACACACAGCCTGGACTCGTTCTTGGGGGAAAGATCGCCGCACGCGGCGCGCTAATACAGGCGATTTTACCGTACTGCCCGAAAAGGCAGGTAAGCTAAGTTATGCTTTCGGCTTGTCTTACGTCAATGGGCAGTACTGGACTCGAACCAGCGACTTCTTCCTTGTAAGGGAAGCGCTCTAGCCAACTGAGCTAACCGCCCGATGATGCAACTTTATGGATCACGATCGATTACGCGACCCTCTATTTTCACGTCCGAAACGTTTGCCCTGAATTCCGCATTTTCCCCTTTATCCAGCTCGGACGCATATCGTAGCCGCGGTTTTGCCGCCGCCTCGATGCGCTGCTTGTTCTGAATATCGGCGTATACGCGAGCCATTTCGCTTGTAGTATGGCCCAAGAGCCGCCTCACGAGACCTTGCAGCGTACCTGTCTTTATCCTAGCCCGCGCGTAGCTGTGACGCAAGGTCTCGGGAGTGATCCCGCAATCCATTTCAAGGATTGATCCGATACCGCGCGTCGAGTCAAACAGTCGTCCAAGTGAAAAGCGACCGCTTCTAAGCACAACGGCCGAGCGTACGCGGTCGAAATCTACTGTATCGAGCCTGTGAACGACCGCTGAAACACTTCGAAATCGCGCAAGTCCACGTCGCCGGCGTCGTCGAGGTCGAAAACTTCGCAGCCCTCGTCGGCTGGATTCTCGGGGCCGCGCATGCAATCCGCGAATGCTAGGAAATCAGCGATATCCACGTCGCCGTCGCCGTCCGCGTCACCTGGAAGCTGGGGCGCTCCTATCGTCAGAAACGGCTTGGTCTGAGGCTCTTCGTCCAGGGCGTCGATGAAGGCTTGGTTTCTGTCGTGGGGGGTGTCCGGGTTGATTTGAAAACGGAAGGCGACTTTGTTATCGCCGCTGAGGAGGGCGTCGTTCACCGTACTGCTGACGTCCAGTATGAATACCGTAGGCGGCTGATAAGGCGCTAATGTAACGCCGCCCTCGAACACGGCCGGGCCGGCGTCGAAGTCGCCCGGCGTCTCATGCAGGTCGGCCGGGTAGGAATAAATGTGTACGTTAGCATCAGGTATCGGATAAACGGCGGGACCTCGCATAGTAAACGTAAGCGTCGCCGACACCGGCGGCGCGTACGACAACCCCCACAGGTTGTACTCCCAAACCACGCGGTGTTGGAGACTGGTCTCCGGCGTTTCGGTTGAGAGAGTGACGGCGCCGTCGTAACCCTGATCGTCAAAAATCCAATCCCAATCGTCCGGCACGCCGTCGAAGTCGCCGTAGACGCCGCCATCGACCAGGGTTCCGTCCGCCGTTGGGTGCACGACGTCCTGCGCGGCTGCCGGGGGAGTTGTTACAAATCCGGCGGACAACGCCGCTCCCAATATCACCATGCGTCGGAATCTATACATTCCTATCCCTCCGGAAGCGCTCCATGCGCCTCCAGCGGCTAACAAGTCACATTTCTGCTTGCAGGTGCAACGGCGGGACGATATTCCCCTTGTTCAGCGGCAATCCGGCTTTACTGCCGCCGCCCGATCGGCCGCAGGGCGTGTCGTCGTCGCCGCCTTCCCAGTCGTGCTCGCCCCACGCCGCCCCGTGCGCGTGACAAATCTGGCAGCCGGTGCAATCGTGAGCGATGTAACTGCCTTGATCCCAATCGGCGTGACAGACGTTGCATAGGCCTGTCGCGCCGCCCCAGTCAACGGATGTGCCGTCGATGTTAATCTCAACGCCGCGCATCGTGCCGTAAGTGTCCCATGGCGGCCCGTTGTATCCCTGCCAGCGCGTCCCGTCGTCCACGAAGCTTGTACCATCCACGACTTCACGAATCATGTACGGATTGCCGCCCGGATTCGCCAATGTGTACGATCCGTGCGGGTCATGGCACGTCATACAGGGCAACTCATAATCCGGCGCGCCCGAATAATCGTTCCAGCCGCGTTTCGAGTCCAGACCGTGCGCGGCGTGCGTCCAACTATAGTCCACGTACCATGGCGCTCCTTGATAATCGCATGTGTCGATGCCGCTAAGCGCGATCGAGGGCCCGACGACATCTAGGGGAAGGTCAGGGTTCGCCGGCCCGGCGCCGCCGTCGTGACACGACAGGCAGAAGCGATTGCCGTCATTGGTCCACGGCGTCAACGTGCTGAACGGATCGACGAGCGGCTGCGACGCGCCGGACGTGTGAGCGCCGTGACAGTCCAAACATTCGATCTTGGCGCCGCTGAACGACTGATCGGCGTCGCTGATGTCGTGGTGACTGTTGACCGCCCGCAGCGTACCTTCATCGCCGAAGCACCCGGGGCCGCCATACCACTCGTCCCACTGGAGCGTTCCGAGGAGTTTGGAGGCGATGTCGGGGGAAGCGTTACCCGCGCCGAATGGATCAGCCGGGCTCGCCAGTCGCGCGGCGCCGTCGGCGTCGTGGCAACTCGAACAGAAATCCGAGATGTCCGGATCGGACGCCAGATCGCTCGGCGTTACAAAAGAGTACAAGCCGCCGTCGTCCGCATCGGTCAGATTGACGACGCCGTCCATGTGTCCAGGCATGTAATGGCAGACGAGGCAAGCGTCGCTTGTGAGTTGGGCGCCGTAGTGGGCGTGAGCATCGCCGACCGGGAACTCGCCTTTTACAGCGCGCCGGCCGCCGGGGGGCGTCCCGTCGCCGTTGTCCAGCGCGTGGCCGTGGCACGAGACGCAACTGTTGTGGTCCGCCCACGGCCGGTAGTACTCGAGGTAGGATTCCCAGCTGCTGCCGGTGGCGTCGTAGCCGCAGTCAAGCGGCGGATCAGGATTGCCGTGGCACATCGAACCGCCGCACATGTCGGCCGTGTTGTTGCGGAATATCGCTCCCACGCTGATTGATTGCGTCGCCTCGATGGAAGTCACCATGGGATAGCCGCCGGCGCCGACATCTTCGATCACATAACTGAATCCGTATCCGGATCGACCGACCAGGACGCCGTCCCTGATCATGGGCTCATTCGTGGCGCCGCAGTTTCCGGCGGCGCCGTGCACGTTGTGACATGACGAGCAAGCGGTCATCGTGTCGCGGCCGTCCTGACCGCCTGGCCCGTTAGTGGCCGCGTCCCAATCTGAATCCGCGAACGGTCCAGTGTAGTTCAGGATATGCGAGACGTGTTCGTTGACGTCGGCGCCGCTGCCCCAGGCGTAGGAGTAGTTTCGAGGCGGATTCGGCAAGCTGGCCTTGAAGTTGGTATCGAGGCCGTCTCCCGGCGTATCGTCAAATATGTTGTCGGCATTGTGACAGTCAAAACAGAGTCGGAACGCCGTCTCCTTCATCAGGCCAGCATCGTAGTCGAACGTGATGTTGTAGTTAGCCGGGATCATCAGCGGCGGCTCGCCATCGACGTACCGCAATCGATAACCAGCAGCATACGCGACGCCGGATTGAGACGGCCCGTAGTACGCCGAGTCGAACGAATAGGTTTGTTCCAGTCCGTCGAAGTGAGGCGTGGTGAAATCGTGGCAATCGGCGCATTCGGTCCCGTGCCGGCGTCCGTGGCCGGCGAGATAAAATCCCCAAGTAAGGTTGTCGCCGGCCACCGGCGGCGCGCTGACGCCGTGGACAACTGAGGTTCCCGTGTCGTGACAGCCGGCACACCACAGTTCCTTGCCCGCCGCCAGCTCGTCCGCCTCGTACACGCCGTCAAGCCAGTTGGCCCTGGCTCCAAACTCCGGGTCGTCCACGCCGTCGAAGGGGCCGTCCGGGCTGTGACAGGCGTCGCAGACGTCGGTTTCGTCGAGATCAATGTTGCTGTTCCCATTGTCGTCGACGCCGGTTGCGAAGCTGGCGAGGTCGTTGATGTGCGTGTCTCCCAGTGTCGCGTGGCAAACGTAGCAATCGGCGATGGCGGGACCGCCTGGGGCCGTCATATGCGCCGCATGCGAGCCGGCCGTGTTCGGGAATGCCGCGCCGTCCGGCGGCTGGCCGTGGCAGGCGTCGCACGCTCCGCCGCTCGGTCGGAATCCGGAGTCGTGCGGATGGCACGTTATGCAATCCGCGCCGCTGTAATGCCCGGCTCCCGATCCGTCATACAGATGGTACGTTGTACTCGTGTGGCATACTTGGCAAATCCCGTCGTTCTGCGCGCCGGCGTCGCCGAAGCCGTTCGGCCCGGTACGCTCCGTAAGCACCACGGGAAAGTCCTGATCCAGCGTTTGGTTGTAGACCAGGTCCGAGACCAGCGTTAGGTTCACATTCGTCGGATCGTGTATTTCGTGACACTCGGTGCAGACCGGCTCCCAAGCGGCGCCTATATCGTGAATGGTCGGATGGTCCGGGGGAGCGTGGCACGCGGTGCAGAACGGAACCAACTCGGCCGGATCGCCGGTGACCGGCAAAGGCGTAACCGGATTGACCGGATCCTCCCACAAGCGGACTTGTCCCTGCATGTGCCGGGTCATCTCGTGGCAGGTGGCGCAATCATCGTCGCCCAGCACTCCGCCGCCCAGGTCGTGACCGCCCGTTCCGTCCGGATTCAGGATCGCGGCACGGCCGCCGGGCGGGACGCCGTCGCCGTTGTCCTGCGGCACGCTGTGGCAGGAGGTGCATGAGCCGGACGGCATGAAGCCGGCATCGTGCGGGTGACAGGTCGTGCAATTTTCGCCGTCGTAGTGCGACGAGCCCGTCCCGTCGTGTTTGTGGTAGTTCGTCTCCGTGTGGCAGACCTGGCAGACGCCGTTGTTCTCGGCCGGATCGCCGTCGTCGAAGCTGTTCGGGCCGCTCTGGGCGGTGAACACCACCGGCCGGGCAATTCCCAGCGTTTGGTTGAAGACCGAAACCGCCACCAGAGCGAGGTTCTCGTTGTCCGGGTCGTGCGTGTCGTGACAATCGTTGCAAGTTGGCTGCCAGGGTCCGCCGGCGGCGTGGCCAAGGTGTTCGGCGTGGCAGATCTGGCAGAGGGTTTCGTCGTTTGCGGCGCGTAGCAGCATTCCGTCGCCTTCGCCTCCGTTGGCGTCCCCCGAGGTCGCGTCGTGGACGGCGTGGCAGGTCAGGCATTCGACTTTGTCGGCTTTGAGTACTACCGACGTGAGGGTCGCATCGTCGGGGAATTCGCCCGTGCCGCCGGGATAATCGAAGCCGACCGGGTGCGTGCCGCGTTCACCCAAACCCTCGTTACGCGCGGCGTGACACTCCTTGCAGATCGCGTCGCCGGCGTTGCTCATCCGCAGATACGGCGCGTAGAACGACTGGTGCTGGTCGTGGCAGGTCGAGCATTTCATGTCGCCGCCGTCGATGTAATACGCCATCGGGCTGCCGGCGGCCGGACCGATCGAGTCGGCGTCGGCGTTGATCGCGGGCACGCCCCAAGCGTGCGAAATCCCGCGCCCGTCGAGCGCGTCGGGATTTGTACCGTAGGGATCGGCCATGTTCAATTCATGCTGGGGCATGTCCAGACCTTGGCCGCCGGCGCTGTGGCACGAGAAGCACAACACCTGTTGACCCTCGACCAAACCCTCGTGCCCGCCGGGCAGGTCCGGAATGCCGTGGCAACGGCCGCAGATGACCGGCGAGTCGTCGACCATGTGCGGTCCGTCGTAGTTTCGCATGAAGTCGGGTCCGCCGCCGGGCTCGGCCGGCGTCAGGCGCCTCTGATCAGCCGACTTCAGCACGCCCAATCGTATCAGGTCATAGTCGCTCCAGTTTGTGCCAGGCGGTCCGCCGCCGCCCTTGTCGCCATCGCCGCCTGAGAATACGTATCGCCCCCAATCGGGCGTCTCGTAAATCTCCACGCTCGACGTGTTCGTGCTCACCACGTACAAACGCGTCCCGTCGTCGCTTAACGCCAAATCGCAAGGCGTTCGTAAGTCGCCGGCGGCGAAGCCGTAATCCACCACCTTCGCCAACTCCTCGCCGGTCGGGTCGAAAACCCGCACCGTGCACATCAGTGCATCGGCGACATAGATGCGTCCGTCGCCGTCCACCGCCAATCCTTGAGTCCGCGGCGTCCAGCCTTGGGAGTTCTCGCCGGGAATGAACTTGAGCCGATAGCCGAAATGCGTCTCGAAGATGCCGCCGGTAGTGAAGGCCTGCACGCGGAAGTTATCATGATCGGCCACGAGCAGCCGATCGGCGCCCTCGTCCACCGTGACCGCGCTGGGGTATCGATACTCGCCCGCGCCGCCGCCGCGGATGCCTACGATCAAATCCACGCTGCCGTCGGGGGCGAAGCCGTAAATCCGGTCGCCCTCGGCGTCGACCACGTAGATGTTCCCAGTGTCGCTGGCGATGTCGATGTCGGTCGGCCGCACGAAGTTGACCATCGGAAGGCCGTCGCCGAGATAACCGACAAAGGTGAACGCGGCGTCGTGGATCGCTACCATTTGGTCGGGATCCGTCGCGTCGCGCAACGAGACGAAGAATCGTCCGTCGGAATGCGCCGCCACCCCGATCGGTCCCTCGGGGACCGGCCACGCACCGAGGAACGTCCCCGCCGAGTCGAAGCGCGCAATGTGATCATGGTGCAAGTCGGTGACATAGACCGTACCGTCCTGCCCTATAGCAACTCGAGCCGGTGAGCGCAACTCGTTCGCCAAAGTCCCTACGTGAACCAGCGGATCAGAACGTCCGCCCAGCAACAGGCCGATAATCAAGATCACTTGCACAGTTTGCCTCCTTCTGGGCTGCCGTGCGGTATGGCTACAACATGCCTTGATACGTCAAATCGCAAGCACAGTGCCATGCTTCACGCGCGTACGAGCGGCGAAAGCCCATCGAGCACAATACCCCTCCTAACTGTTTTGACTGGCGAAACTTATCGGCGAATAGGCGCCCCATAAGAACCGAGGGGAAACCTCGCGGTTCTCACCTGAGGGACTGTCACCGGAGATGCTTTCTCGAATATGAGAACCCGTTCGGCGAGGCAGACCATGCGGCGGCATTGGCCGTCCGATACCAGCCGACACAACCTTCGTGCCGGTCGGATTTGCCCCGAGGCCATTTGATTTTGAACTATTTAGGTGAGAGGGGGCTTCAACGATGCTGGCTGGAGGCGTCGCCTCAGGCGGCGTCCGTAGCTTCTTGAATGGGGAGACGAAGCGTTGTTATATCTTAATGCCTCCAGCAAACGTGCCGCGATGAGGTTGTGGATCGGCACGTTTATCATTGCCGGATTCTCCGCCATCACGCAGGCTGGCGGGGAGGGACATTCTCGGCGGAATCTTGACAGGCTTCGACGCGGACCCGGCGTTTCAAACCACCCTGTGAACATCGTTCCTTCCAGCAGTATCAACATTCCGGAGGGCTGGCCGCTCGGCAAGGATGGCGCCATTACGTGCTTCACGTGTCACGCCGCCCTGTCCGACTTTGACGACGCGCGCGATATAAGGTTGCGTGATTTTGACGACAATATCGCGGAAGCAGGGGATTTTTGCGCCAGTTGCCACAACGAACAAAGTAACCAGAACGCCGCCGCGATGCACTGGTCGGCGATCCGTAAGGCGCATATCAAATCCGATTCAAGCCGCGGATTTGGGGCTGGAGGCTCGCTGGACGGGGAGTCCAGACGGTGCCTGGGGTGCCATGACGGCGTAAATGCTTCGGAATCCAAGAACGCCACGCCATGGAGCGGCGGCGGCGGAAGACACGGCGTCCGGACCGACAATCACACCGTCGGCGTTCGCTATCCCATGGCGGGTTCGCGTGGCGCCGCCCAATCCTTGCGACCGGCCGGGATGCTTCCCGAGCAGGTTCGGCTGCCCGACGGAAAGATAAGTTGCGTATCCTGCCACGATCTCTACTCACGCGAGCGGGCCTTCCTCACTGTTCCGCTTGACGACTCGCAACTCTGCTTCACGTGCCACGCCATGGACTAAACCCAATGAATCGAAATCACCTGCCGCTGTTGCTGAGGCGTCTATCCCGCGACTTGCACGCATCGGCGGACGCTTCGGCCGTGAGACATATGGCGCCGCATCGTAATTCCGGAATACACGAAGCAAAGCGCGCTTAAATTTATTTTCTCAAATTTAAGAAAATCCTGGTATAATAAAAATGACTTGCGACGTGGAAACGGACTTTGCATTAGCGAGTGGTGTCAACTCGCAATTGGTCGAACGCGAGATCCAGGGTGGCGTTGATAATCCCGCGCACCGCATTTTCGAGCGCGACTTCCGTTGTTGTGGTGTCGAAGATCAGAGCACGCGTGGCGGCGTCAACCGAGTCAATAACGCTATTGCGAAATTCCGGACAGCCGCCCGTCAAGGCCGGGAGAACCAACAATAGTGCGAGGATTCCGCGAAGTCTGGCCGTTCGCTTTACCCGGCGTCGGATCTTTTTCACGTGCTCTCGCTCCAAACCCGGCTTATCGTCGCCGGCAAGTAGGGCGGACGGGCTGTTATGCTGAGGAGTGCAGCATAAGCCGTGCCAAGCAGCCGTCAACCGCGAGGAGATCCGGTGTGCCGACGAATGACGTCCCGGCACGCGACTTGCAGCATTCCAGGCAAGGTTTCCCGACAGAGAGGGTGTGCACCCTCGCTAAAGAAGAGGCAGGAGGGCAGGATTCCGGAAATGCCGGAAATTACGGACATGAAACGACCCATATCGACGCCTTCTGACAAGCCAGGCGAAGAGGATGAGGTTTTCTGCCCGGCCTGCCCCGCTTCCGAATCGGCCCCGTCAAACGGCTTGCCGCGACTCGGTCGGCCGTCGCGCGGCATGACTGGATGGCGCGCGTATTGTCCCGGGCGACAGGTGCTTGTTTTTCTGACCATCGCGGGCGCTTTTGCGGCGGTCTTCGTCGGCTGGGATGTGATGGCGGGGCAGCTTTTTCCGAATCTGCCGACCGCTTGGCGACACGCGTTACTGACGGGATGGGCGGCCGTGGTCACGGCGGGCGCCTGCGGTATCGTCTATTATGTGCTCAATCGTCAACACCGCAGACTTTCGGCGGCTGCCGAGGAACTTTCCCAGGTGGTCGCCGCCTTCCAGACCGATCGTCGAACCTTCGATCGTTTCGAGAATCCGCACCTAATCCATTGCCGCGACGTTCTGGGGTGTGATCGATCCGACTGCCCAATGTTCGACGCTCCGGACGAACGCTGTTGGCAGGTGCTGTCCTCGAAGCGGCTCGGGCACGATCAAACAACTCCCGGAGTCGAGATCGAGCAATGTCTGAAATGTGAGATTTATCAAGGATCCTGTCCGGACAAGCTCTCGGAACTCGGCGAGAGTTTTAACAACCTGCTGTTCCTGCTGGAGCAGGAGGCTCGGCAGGTGGGGCGTATGCGCGCCCAGATGGTCGAGAAGGAGAAGATGGTCGCGGTTGGACAGATTGCGGCCGGCGTCGCGCATGAGATAGGCAACCCGTTGTCCAGCATCTCCTCGATTGTTCAGATGCTGAAACGGAAAGGGCCGGCGGGTTCAACTTCGCGCGATCTGGATCTCATCGAAACCCACATCAAGCGCATCTCCAGTATCGTGCGCCAATTGGTCAGTTTGGCGCGTCCCGGCGGCGACCGCTGGGAACAGGTCGATATCGGCAAGACGCTCGAGCAAGCGGTCCGCCTGATCTCCTATGACCGACGCGCGCGAAATGTGACCATGGATTTCACGCCGCCGTCGAGGCTGCCGCTGACATACGGTCTGCACGATCAGCTCCAGCAGGTTTTCATCAACTTGGCCTTGAACGCGCTCGACGCGATGCCCGACGGCGGCAAGCTGACCATCCGGGCGAAGGATCATGCCGGGCGAATCTCCGTGCGGTTCGAGGATACCGGCAGCGGAATTTCGCCGGAAATCGGTCGGCGGGTTTTCGAGCCGTTCTTTACGACAAAGCAACCGGGGCAGGGTACGGGGCTCGGCCTGGCTGTGAGTTACGGCATTATCCAGAAACACGGCGGTGAGATCGATATTCACTCAATTGAGGGGAAAGGCGCGGTGTTTACGGTAGGCCTCCCCCTGTTGGACAAGCAGTCGCGCTCACGAGCACGGCTGAGTTGACGCTGCTCCCCGACAAACAAGGCGACGGGTGAACGTTATGGTTAAGGCTACTGTACTTCTCGCGGACGATGAAGACACGTTACGAACCAACCTCGCGGAGGTGTTGCATGAAGAAGGCTTCGACGTTATTGCGTGTCCGGATGGAACGGAAGCCCTGCGTGCCCTGAGGGACACGTCGATTGACGCCCTCATTACAGACCTGCGCATGCCCGGCCTTACCGGCATGGAATTGATCGACCAAGCCGTGAATCTGGCGCCCGACGCGACGATCATCGTGATCACCGCTTTCGGCGAAGTTGAGACCGCAGTCGAGGCGATGAAAAATGGCGCCAGCGATTACATCTGCAAACCGCTGATCCTTGACGAGCTGATCTTCAGGCTGAAAAGGTTTCTCGCGCATGACGAGCTCGTTAAACAAAACAGGTTCTTACGCGAGCAAGTCAGGCAGGCGCATGATTTTACCGGCATCGTAGCCGATTCGCCGACGATGACCGCGATTCTCGCAACCGTCCGGCGCATCTCCCACACCATGAGCAACGTGCTGATCTGCGGCGAGAGCGGAACCGGTAAAGAGGTGTTGGCGCGCGCGCTGCACTACGGCGGCGTTACGAAAGACAAGCCGTTCGTCGCGGTAAACTGCGGCGGGCTGGTCGACACGTTGGTCGAAAGCGAATTGTTCGGCTATCGTCGCGGCGCCTTCACCGGCGCCGATTCGGATCGAGCCGGATACTTCGAGGTCGCTGACGGCGGAACGTTGTTTCTGGATGAGATCGGAAATCTGCCGCTCCAGAGTCAATCCGTGCTTCTGCGGGCGATCGAGGAGAAAAGCGTCACTCGCGTCGGCGACAACCGCCCGCGCCCCGTCAACATCCGAATCGTCGCGGCCACCAACCGCGATCTGGAGAAGGCCGTCGAATCCGGCAGGTTCCGCGAAGATCTGTATTATCGCTTGAACGTAGTTCGGCTTACGGTGCCGCCGCTACGTGAGCGTCCTGAAGACGTCACGGCCTTGATCGAGCATTTTGTGCGGAAATACAACGCCGAACTCAAATGTGATTGTCCGGGATTCGCTCCCGAAGCGCGCGAGGCGATGTGCAATCACAGCTGGCGCGGCAATGTGCGTGAGCTCGAAAACGTGGTCGAGCGAGCACTGATCTTCGCGGGCGACCACCCCGCGCAGTTGAAGGATTTGTGCATCTCCGCCAGCGGAGCGGTCGCGACGCCGAAGTACTCATTGAACCTTCGGTCGGCGACGCGCGAATTCGAGCGTCAACATTTGGTAAAAGTGCTGTCCAGCTTCGGCAACGAAAAGGGCGCCGCCGCCGAAGCGTTGGGGATCGGCCTTTCCAGCCTTTATCGTAAAATGGATGAACTTGGAATCTCGAAAACGTCGCGCGAGACATCGACTTCGACCTGATGTTCGAGGGCGGATTGCCGGATCGGCGCATCCCGGCCGGGCAGGAGTGCAATGAGAACTGTAAGTTTGATCGCTCTGTTTAGTGTCGCCGTCGTTCTATTGACTCCCGCGGGGGCGCGCGGGCAGGGGCACGGATCTCATCCCCCCATGCCCAACCAGCAGTACACTTTAAGTTGGCGTTTGGACGGCGCCGAAGCGCCGCCCCCGAAAGAAATTCAAGTGGCGCTGCCGTCGCCGACCACAGCAGCGCAGCTTAACCAGGTAATCGAGTTGCCGGCGCCGCTGGGATCGCTTCAATTGACGCATTACCTGCCGCGCGCCAAGGTCGAGCGAGACGTAGTCCCAGACGAAAGCGCCGCGGCCAGACCGGCCGTTCGACTGTCCCTCAACGGCCCCAGCCAGTCGTACGATTTGTGGTTGGTCGCGGACGATCCTCGGCATAACCGGTTGGTTAGTTTAATCGGCGCCTGGAGGTACATGGCCGTCGCCGACGACCAGGAACGCGAGGTGCTCTTTCGCCTGTACAAAAACGAAATGATCCGCCCGCCCGTGTTGCGAATCAGGTCGGCGGACGGGGGCCAGGGATCTGAACTGGAGGCCCGCGTCGGCGCCAGCCGCCGGTTTGAAGCGCTCGGATGCACTGTCCATGTCCGCGAGTTCTACCCTCATTTCAGCTACAACCGGAAGACGGGTGAACCCACGAACGAATCTGATAAGCGTTTTAATCCGGCGGCCCTGATAGAACTTCAGTCCGCGGGAAAGAAGGAAGAACGCTGGGTGTTCTCCAGGTTCCCGGACTATGAAATGAAAGAAGAGGTGTCGCTGCCGTTTCATGTCACGCTCGATTGCCCGACCGGCCGCAAGCGTGAAACGCCGGATTTCGCGATTGTCGTGATAGACCGGAGACGACATGAAGTGTGGATACGTCATGAGGGAAAGACCACGTCGATGGAGCTTGCGGCTGACCAGCACATCGAGGTGCCGAATTCCAACTACGAGTTTCACATAACACGTTTCGTTTCGTCGGGCCGTCTGACCGAGGAATACCTCGCTAGTGCCGAAAAAGGGGCGGTGACGGCGCTCCAGATCTCGACTCTCGATGCCTCGGGTAAGCCGGCAACTGTCTGGCTGGAGTTGGGAAAACAACGCGTCATCGATTGCGCAAAAGGCCGCCTGTTCGTGCGATTCGATCCTGCCATGGCCGCGCCGCCGCGCCAGCATCATGGTACGTCATCGGGCGTCTCCCCGTAAGCGCTCTCGTCCTATAACAAATTGATTTGGCGGCAGAAACCTTCTCATCAGCCAGAAAGCTGCACCCGTGTTTCCCGAATTTGGGAAGCGCGGAAGTTCCCCTAAAGGGATGTTTGTGCATCGCCTCGCGTGATACTGGCATAACGCTTTGTAATTACTTGGCTTATAGCTTTCTGGCCAAGGGGGAATCGCTGATTTCTACTGAAATCGTTGTCTTCGGACGTTTGGCACGGCGAGTGTATTAAAGTAATTCAGCAATGAGGGTTGGGAGCATGTCAGGTGTGCGCGATCCAAGCAAGCCTGGCTGACAAGCGTTACTCCCACGTGGCCGCGGCAAAGTAGCCGAGCGCCGGAGGCATTTTTAGTTATCCCCAAGGAGGTACTCCAGATGAAGAATGCAATTCGATTCACACCATTGATCCTGGCGGTCGCGATGACAACCGCGGCCTTCGGACAAATTGCCAGCACGGCGCATAATCTCAATAACTGGCCCGGGCTGACTATTTCTACTCCGAACGGCGCCAACCAGGTCTGCCTTCCGTGTCACGTACCGCATAACGCGTACCCGGATCCGGTCGGAACCATCGACGAAGTTTTGTGGAATCACACGGATACCACGGTGAACTTCACCATGTACACCACGCTGTCCGGACAGCAGGGCGGTCAGCCTGAGGGTACGAGCAAGATGTGCTTGAGTTGCCACGACGGCGTTACGGCTATCGACAGTTACGGCGGCGCGACCGGCACCATCACGCTCGCCGGCCGGGCAAGCGCGATCGGCGAAGGCGGCGACTTGACGGACGATCATCCGATCGGAATTGTCTATCCGACCGGCGCCGATGGCTACAACGATCCCACCGGGTTCCAGGGCGTGCAACTCGTCACGGTCAACGGCGTTGCCGACCGGGTTGAGTGCTCTTCGTGCCATGATCCGCACAGCGCCGCCCTGACGGCGTTCCTCCGGCGTACGCTGGACGAGAGCGCGATCTGTCTGGAGTGCCACAACAAATAACGCGCCTATCGCCGCCGAATGTGTCGCAGTCTCCCATGGAGTGTCACCGTTTCCAACGCAGCGGCCGGCATAGTGCCGGCCGCTTGCGGTGCGCTGGAGCTCCGTGTAGAACGTTGTTCGGAAGGGCGCCTTGACTAAGCGTTGATGCCGGACGTGGCGCCGAGACGCGTTCATGCAACTTGAGGCGGACACATGTCAGTGTGGAAACGATTCCTGCTTCGTCTGTCGGTCAGCCTGAGTTTAATTCTCGTTGCGTCAGTGTTCGGTTGTCAATCCGCCGGCGAACCGCGGGGGCCGGCGATGTTCTTCCCCTCGCCGCCGACTCCCCCGCGCGTCCAGTTCTTGACCTGGGCCAGCGGCGCGGAACAAATTGAACCGCAGCGGACGGCCTTCGATGATTTCGTTCTCGGCGAGGAGCCCGGCCATCGACGTCGGATTGACAAACCGTACGGGATAGCGGCGCGCGACGGCGTAGTTTACGTGTGCGACACGAAGGGCTTGTGCCTCTCGCGCCTCGATTTCAAGAATAACACCTACTCGACGATGGGCGGTCGCGGCCCGGGTCGGTTGAGGAAGCCGATCAACGTCGTGATCGATCCGCTGGATTACAAATTCGTCGTCGATCCCGTTCGCAAACAGGTCGTCGTTTTTGACCCGCAAGACAAATACGTCAAAGCCTTTGACGTGCCCAAGCCGTGCCGGCCCGTGGACGTCGCGATTTATAAAAACGAGATCTACGTTCTGGACAATGACGAGACCTGCCAGATCGTCGTGCTGGATCGCTTGACGGGAGACGTGCTCCGCGCCTTGGGCGGCCCGGGCGGAGAACCCGGCCAGTTTAAACTCCCCAACAGCATCTGCATCGGCCCCCAAGGTTTCCTCTATGTCAGCGACACCCACAACTTTCGGATTCAAAAGCTGACGCGCGACGGCGAGCCGGTCTGGACCAGAGGAACAGTGGGACGCCGGCTCGGCCAGTTCGGACGTCCCCGCGGCGTCCGTGTCGGCCCCAACGGAATCGTGTACGTCGTGGACGGCGCCAGTGAGATCGTTCAGATGTTTGACATCGAGAAAGGGCAGCTTCTCATGCGCTTCGGCGGCCCCGGTACGGTTCCCGGCTCGCTCGTGCTGCCGTCGACGCTGACGATCGACGACTCCTCGCTGCCCTATTTCGAGCAATATATCCACAAGGACTTCGATGCGGAGTATCTGCTGTTCGTCGCTAATCAGTACGGACCGCATCTGGTCAACGTCTACGCTTTCGGGTCGTTTCCGGAAGGGTATCAACTGTCCGAATCCGAGGTCGAGACTCTACCCGTTGTGTCGTCTGAACGACGAGACATTGACTCGCCGGAAAAGGAGCCGGAGCCAGTCGCGACGCCCAACCAATCGCAGCCGGAGGATCATCCCTAAGAGGACTGGATCGACGACAAGGCGAAGCCGAGGGCCGCACAGTGGTTAATTGGCGTAGCATGCGTGTCTGGATCGCGTTGGGAGCGGCTCTTGTGCTGGCGTCAGCCTGTACCTCCAAGGCGTCGCGCTACCGAGTCCTCCGTTTTTTCTTTGACGGCGTTCCCGATCCCAACGCCCCGGTCCTCGAAGAACGGGCCGAGAACTCCCAGCTCGGTCGATCCGACAAGGTAAAAAAGCCCCGGCGAGTGGTTTTCGCGCACGCTCCTTGGGGAGAAGGCCGCTGTCGCGACTGTCACAACCCGGACACCGGGATGCTTCACCAAACGCTGGAAGAGGGATTGTGCCAATCGTGTCACGCTGAAATCCCAGGTTACGTGGCGTATGTTCACGGTCCGGTCGCCGTCAACGATTGCCTGGCATGCCATGAAGTGCACGAATCGGAATATCCCAGCTTGCTGCTGGACGATCCCAAACTCATTTGTCGCCGCTGCCATGAAGAGACGGATCTGATTACGGGGCCGGATCATGAATCCATCGGGGAGGTCGCCTGCCTCGAGTGTCACGATCCGCACGGCGGAAGCGACCAGTTCCTTCTGAGACAAAGGGCGCCTTGAAACACGCAGCCGGACACTCCGAGCGCCCGGCGGTTCGCGCGGCGCGTCATCATTTCACCGCCGCGCAGCGGATATTGCTGGCGTTAGGCGTCCTCGCGGGCCTCAGCGGTTGCCAGACGCGGACTCAACAGCGAGACCGTGTCCGGGCGCTGCAGCTCACGGACAAGCAGGGTTATCTGGATTTCATCGCAAGCAGAAGAGTGCAGGAGCAGCAATCGAAAGTCAGCACCGGCGATACCAAGTCGACTGAAACGACATTCCAGGAAAGCGTCGGATTGGAGGTCATGGGCTACAGCTACCATCCCAACCTGCTGGAGTTCACGGCGGCCGGCGTGTTCGGCCTCATTCAACACGAGTTCGACGAAGTCGCCGCGGGATTTCACGAAAACGGGCGCGACAGCGGACCAGTGTTGGAGTTCGATTTGGCCGGAAACTTTCTGAAGAAGAAGAAATACCCGGGCATGGCGTACGCGAGGCGCAAACAGGGATTGGAGCCCCGGTTGTTTCGCTCGGCGGTGGAAACAACCGCTACGGAATATGGCTTGCAATGGCAATATCTTAGCGAACGCGCCCCGACCAGCATCCAGTTCAACTACACCGATGTCCAGCTTGATCCGCTCTCGACGCAAGAGGAAGACAGCCGTCGGACGGACACGGACTTCCGGTTAGAGACTGGGTACAATTTCTCCGATTACAGCCAATTAGAACTTCTATACGAACACAAGATCTCCAGCGAGCGGCCCTACGCGCTCGATTTCGACTCCGACGAACTGACGCTCTCGCACCGCCATGATTTCGGAGAGCAGCATCGCGATCGACTCGATTCGGAGTTGAATTACTTCGTTCAGAAAGGGACTTTCGACATCGAGCGCCTCCGTTGGCGCGAAAAACTCCGACTGGTGCACTCGGACAGGTTGCAATCGTCGTACCGTTTTGAGGCTATCGACCGCACTCGCGGCAGCCTGGCGGCCTTATCGACTATACACGAGCGCTCATACTACGTATCCGGCAGGCTCGAACATCGGCTTTACCAGAGCCTGGTGTCTCAGCTTCACGGATTCGCACAGTTGCAGGATTACGATTCCGGCGCCAATATCAATCGGTACGGGATCGACGGCAGTCTTGACTATCGCAAATCGAATCCCTGGGGAATACTGCGGGCCAATTACCGCGCGGCTCTTGAGCGCGAGAAACGCAGCGGCGGCGCCGTGAACGCCGAAATCCGCGATGCACAGCACGCCTTCCAGGATCCCAACCCGATCACGTTGAACAATCCCAACATTGCCCCCGGCTCGATTGTAATTACAGCCATGGACGGAATCACGTACTATCAACTTGGCAGCGACTACCTGATTCGTCGCCTCGGAAATCGCGTGGAAATCGAGCGCGTGCTTGGGGGGCGAATCGCCGACGGAGAGACGGTGCTGATCGATTACGTCTTCGACCTGGGCGGGAATTTTACGCTGGATACGCTCAGCCAGAACTTTGCGATTCGGCAGGAATTCGGCTTCGGTCTGTCGCCCTACTACCGCCTGCGCCGCCAAGATCAGAGCGTCTCGCCCGTATCGACGACCAGCGCCGTGCCCGATGACATCACAGCTCACGTTCTAGGCGCCGACTACCGCTGGGGGACGTTTCGGATCGGCGTCGAATACGAGCATCACGACTCCACGATCAATCCATTCAAGGCCGCGCGTTTTAACGGCGGATATTCTCATCGGTTCAAATCCGGCGGGAAGGGAAACGTTCGATTCGGCTGGCAGAAGATATCCTACGGCTTCTTGAGCGGCCGCGAGACGAGGTATTTTTCCGTGGAGGGCCGCTATCGCCATCCGATCACGAGACGTCTCACCTTTGAAGGGGCCGTGCTTTATCGTGACGGCGACGATACGCTTAGCGGACCGAACCGCGGCTTTGACGTTGATCTCTCAATCGAATGGTTCATCCGGCGGACCGAGCTGCGCGTGAGCTATGATTTCGGACAGTTCGACGACCAATTCGCCAGAAACGACTCCTCAACCTTCTTCTTTCAGATCAGGCGGAGGTTCTGAATGCGACAGCGCATCACCGTGTTCTTACTATTGCCCTTCTCGTGCGTGTTGTTGATTAGCGGCTGCGCGTCGGGGATGCGACCGATCTTTGAAGAGCAGCGCCCGGAAATAGTCTGGCCTCCGGCGCCCGCCCCGGCGCGGATTCGGTACGTAGGCCAATTGAGCGCCGCCGCCGACCTTAAGCCCCCTCCGAAACCGTTCCAACGTATTGGTGAAGCTTTGGTTGGAGCGGCGTCGCCGCTGCCGCTGTACGGACCGCGGTCAGCGATGTTTATCGAGCAATCCGAGCTGCTTTGGGTGGCCGATCCGGGCGGGCGGTGTCTGCACCGGTTCGACCTGGAGCGTCGGTCCTACGCAAAGATCGAGCGACTCGAAGAGTCGCAGTTGCTGAGCCCGGTTGATTTGTGTCGCGGACCAGAGGGCTCGTTCTACGTGTGCGACTCCGAGGACGTGGCCGTCCACCGCCTTTCGTTGGTTGACGGCTCCTTGCTGGACAGGCTGCGTTTGCCCGAGGAGGTCGTGCGTCCAGCGGCTCTGGTTTACGACGATTCGGCCGGTGAATTGCTCGTTTTGGACGCCGGTGCGCACAATATAAAGGCTCTCGGTCCGGATGGCGCGCTGCGGGGAACAATCGGTCGGCGAGGAACAGGTCCGGGCGAGTTTAACTTTCCGTGCGACCTGGTGTTTGACGGCAAGATGCTCTGGGTAGCCGACTCCGGCAACAAACGCGTATTGGGGTTGTCGCGCGCCGGGGCGCCGCTGGTCGAGATCGGACAGGAAGGCGACGCGCCGGGCGATCTGGCGTTGCCCAAAGCCGTCGCCGTCGACAGCGACGGCCACGTTTATGTGGTGGATGCTCGGTTTGAGAACGTGCAGGTTTTCGATCGCCAGGGACGTTTGCTGCTCGCGTTCGGCCAGGAAGGAACCGGTCCGGGGGAGTTCTGGCTGCCGGGGGGCATCTGCATCGACGCCGATGATCGAATCTGGATTTGCGACTCATACAACGGTCGCGTGCAGGTATTCGATTACGTGAAGCGCTCGCCGGCGTCGGCGTCAGACGCCGATAGTGATATGCGGAGACCATAGATCATGCGATATGAACACATGCTTCAGTTGCTGGGCGCCGTGTTGCTATTGCCCGGTTCACCGGCATGGGGACAGGACCACGTGTCCGACACCGTGCATAACCTCTCGGCCAGCAGTCCCGGACGAGTCCGGGCCGATACCGAGCGGCAGGTTTGCGTATTTTGTCATGCCTCGCACAACACGGCCGGCATGCGCCCGCTGTGGAACCGAGAATTACTCATGACCAGCTACCGGATCTACGAATCGTCCACGTTGGACGCCAGGCCGGGCCAGCCCACCGGCGCCAGCAAGCTGTGCTTGAGTTGCCACGACGGAACGATCGCATTGGGAAACGTACTTAGTCGTTCCGACAGGATTCGCATGAACGGCGGCGATTTCATGCCCGCCGGACTGACGAATCTCGGAACGGACCTGTCCGACGATCATCCGATCAGCTTTCACTACACGTCCGGATTGGCGGCGGCCGACGGGCAGCTTGCAAATCCGCTGGCCTTGGGCGCCGAGATCACGCTTGACAGCTCGGGGCGGCTTCAGTGCACCGCCTGCCACGATCCGCACAAAAACACGCACGGCGATTTCCTGACCGCACCGGCCGAGTTCGGCGTCCTTTGCACGGCTTGCCACGCGATGAACGGTTGGAGGACCAGCGCGCACCAATCCGCCAACGCCGCCGTCTCGGGGGCGCGCGCCGGCGATTGGCCCTTCCAAACCGTCGCCGAGAACGCCTGTCGATCCTGTCACCGTTCGCACTCCGCCGGCGGCCGCGAGCGACTGCTGATCTTCGAGTCCGAGGAGGAGAATTGCCTGGGCTGCCACGACGGCACGGTCGCTAGGAGCAACATCCGGGCCGAGTTGGACAAGCCGAGCGCGCACGACCCGCGCCGTTACGACGGTATTCATGATCCCGCCGAGCGATCCGTCCGCGGGCGCCCGCACGTCGAGTGCGCGGATTGCCATAATCCGCACGCCGTTACGGAGGAATCGAATCGACAAGCATACGTTTCGATAGGCGCGACCATGGCGAAAGTCCGCGGCATGAGTACCGGCGGCGTTCAGATTGACGAGGCGCGGCACGAATATGAGGTGTGTTTCCGTTGCCACGCCGATTCCACCGTTCGGTCATCGCAAGGGATCGTACGCCAAGCCCAGAGCAGCGATATGCGGCTGAAGTTCAGTTCGGGGAACCCGAGCTATCACCCGGTCGTCGCACGGGCGGCCAACCGCGACCGAATCGGATTAGTCTCCAATCTCGCGCCCGGTTCGCTGATTCGGTGCACGGACTGCCACAATAACGACAGCGGACCACGCGCCGGGGGCGGCGGTCCGGACGGACCGCACGGCTCCAACCACGACTTTTTACTGGAACACAACTATACGACGCGCGACGGCGTCGTCGAGTCGGCGTATGAGTACGCACTGTGCTACAAGTGTCACCAACGGACGGCCATCCTGGGCGACCTCGGTTTTTCGCTTCACAGCAAGCACGTCGTCGACGAACGCGCGCCCTGTTCGGCCTGCCACGATCCGCATGGCGTCAGCCGTACGCAGGGATTCGGCTCGGATCATACGCATCTAATCAACTTCGACACGAGAATCGTCCGACCGATTGTCGCCTCGCGCCGGATGCGGTTTAGTGATCAGGGCTCTCAAGAAGGAAACTGCACGCTGATTTGCCACGGTTCGGTGCATCGGGACCGAGCCTACGGGCCGCGGGGGCCTTTATAGACCACGCTCGGCGTCCCCCTCGGGGCGCTCGTTGGCGCTTCGCGTTCGGATACGGCAACCGCTCGGTAGCGCTACGAAAAATGGGCACGCATCCGCCTGATTGAGCGACCAGCGTCTGTTGCGTCCCTTCCGTAGCCCGGTTAACATTCTTTTGGTTTGGGTCGTGAATAATGTGTGTCGAGTAACCGTCAATATCCATGGAGGACTTACCATGAAACATCGATTGATCACCATTCTGGCGTTAACCTGCTGCGGAATCGGCCTCACGATGTGGCTGTTCTCTCCCGCGGCATTCGCGCAGGAGTCCGCCGGCGGGGACAAGTACAGCTACGTCGGCTCCAAGTCCTGCAAGAAGTGCCATATGAAGTTGTACAAGAGTTGGGCGGAAACCAAATCGGCCAAGGCTTTCGAGACGCTTAAGCCGGGGCAGGCCGCCGAAGCCAAGACGAAGTACGGCCTGGACCCCGCTAAGGACTACACCAAGGACGAGTCCTGCCTGAAGTGCCACGTGACGGGCTTTGGACACGCGAGCGGCTACACCATTCCGGATCCGGCGGACAAGAAAGCCGTCAAGAGGGCCAAGACGCTGGAAGGCAGCGGTTGCGAGTCTTGCCACGGCCCGGGCAGCGCCTACAGCGTCGTCTTCAAGGAAATCCAGAAATCGAAGCGTAAGTACAAGGTGGACGAGCTGTACGCCGTCGGGCTGCGCAAGATGGACGCCTCGGCATGCACCAACTGCCACAACGATAAAAGCCCGACTTACGACGAGAGCAAGAAGTTCGATTACGAAAAAAGCAAGGGCGAAGCGACGCACGCCCACGCTCCGCTCAAGCTGCGCGAGGAATAGGCCGACCGGACATGCACCTTTTTGGAAAGGCCCGCGGTAACTGAGCGCACAACCGCATACCAGCACGCGACAGTGTGCGAACATCCGCTTCGGCGGAGGATCCGGCAGGCTGGTTCCTCCGCCGTTGATTTGCGCGGATCACAAACCGGCGAACCGGGGGCGGCGATGACGAGTTGGTCGCCGGTCGCCGGCGCCGGTTCTATTCGTCATTAGGATTAAGCGCTGAAGGCTCATCGTCGCCCTGTTCGTCCTCCTCCGCCTCTTCGTCATACACCCTCTGCACGCGGGCCTTGAGCCTGGGCCCCTCGGGATGCTCGTGGGTGTACATGTCCTTGGGCATCTTGCCGCTCAGCCAGGCCGGATTCATGGGATATACATGCGGGCCGAAGACAGTCGAGTAGCCGTGCCACACAAAGATAGCCAGAGTCGCCAGCCAAGCCTCGAAGTAGTGGATCACCAGCATTACATCAAGCAGACCCTTGGGCAGGCGCCAGCGCGTGACGAAGTAGTCGTCAAACCACAGAAGCACGCCGGTCGCGGTCATGATCACCCCGCCCCACACCAAGGCCCAATACTCGCACTTCTCCATGTAGCTAAAGCGGGGGAAGCGCGGTCCCTTCTCGCGCAAGCCCAGGAAGAAGGATGCATTGTTCTTAACGTCCGTGAAGTCGCGTTTGGCCAGGATCATGTCCCGCAGAAAACGCCAGCCGCGGTGGCCGAACAGAGAGGCAATGTGCCACAAGCAGCAGATGACGAAGAGCACCGCCGCGATGCGATGCACCAGCCCGCGGAAAAGGAATCCCTCGCCCCCGCCCCACCCGAACAACCACTTGACCCAGAAAGCCTCTGAGAAACGCAGCGAAAAACCCGAAATCACCAACACCATGAAGGAGATGGCGAGCAGCCAATGCTGGAGGGTTTCGTTGACGGTCATGCGTACCACGTAGGGTTTGCGACGCATGATTTTCACGTGTCGCACCATATCAGCGATGCAATGCAGCAGCATCAGGCCGATGGTGACGCCGATCATCCACAAGTAGAACACTCGGAAAAAGTGCGGCCAGCCCGTCTTGATGCCGGTGGCCGACTCGTGAATCGACGCCGTGGCCAATTCGGTCGAGATATTCTCGTGACATTCGCCGCAAGTGCCCTGGAGGTTGTCGGCGTGAATCGACGAGGTCGGGTCCGTATGGGGCAGGATCCGATGAGATCCGTGGCACGAGGCGCAGTTGGCCACGTGGACGTCGCCCGCCTTGGCCTTGAGCCCGTGATAGCTGTCGATGTATGAAGTCAGCCTGCCTAGGGGAACGTCGTATTTCTCGTTCAGCGTCTCCGACTCGTGGCATGGAGAACAAGTGGCCTCGGCCACGCGCGCGGCGCTCACTGGAGAAAGGGGGTTGCGGGGATCAATAATGCCGTGTTCGCCGTGGCAGGTCGTGCAGACCGGCGAGGACACGTTGCCGCGAGCAACCATCTTCCCGTGAATGCCGTCCCAATAATCCTTCATGAAAGATTCGTGACACGCGCCGCAGGTGTTCGGAATGTTGAAGAAGTTGGTGGGAGATTGCGGCTCGCCGGCTCCGAGAATCCGGTGCGCGGTTCGTTTTCCGTCCGGATCGAGAGCGGAATGGCAATCGTTGCATGTCGCGGCCATGTACAAACCCTTCTTGCTGGCTTGGCCGTGAATGCTGTTTTCGTACCGCCTGATCGGCGCTTCGCGCAGGTACTCGTGCCGTTTGAGCATGTCCACGTCTATGTGACATGCCCGGCACGTCGTCGGCATGTTGATCGGATGCACGCGCGAACGCGTGTCGCTCGTGGGTAAAATGTCGTGCTTGCCGTGGCAACTCGAGCACGTCGGCAAGTCGGGATCCTGGCCCACTGCCAGACGACCGTGCTTCTGATAGACCTCCGCGACCTCCTCGTGGCATTCGCCGCAGTCGACGCGGGCGACGTGCTCGCCGTGAGGCCGGTCAGCCGTCGAGTCGAGATCATCCATGCTGATATCCGCGTGGCAGTCGGTGCAGTCCAGGCCCGCATGGGCCGAGTGCTCCAGGATCTTTCCGGGCGATTCCGTTTCCGGCGCGCCGTCGGTGCGAGCGTGGCAGTCCGCGCAATTCCGGGGGGGCGCCCCCGGTATGGTTGTTTGTGCTTCGGCCGGCGGCACATATCCGGCAACCAGGCACGTCAGTGCCGCCATGAATGAACACGTCCGATTCATGCCAGGCTCCCTTTATTGGTGTACTCTCGTTTCGCCTCGGCGTAGCTTGGATTATTCCCTTTCGGGAGTCAACCGCTTGTTGTCGTGGAAATCGGGTGATCAGGGGCGCGACCATCTTTCGCTGCACGACCAATTGGTCGCGGTATCCGGACGCGAAGCGCAAGCGAGCGCCAAGAGAGGGACGCCGATTCCGAGTAAGGATTCTCGCCGTCGCTAAGGATTCCGTTTGCGGCGCCTGGCGGCGCGTTGTCATGCACAGACATGTTAAGTAAGACCTATTAGGAAGTTCAATTCCATGCGCCGGCATGATTGGCTCACGCCGCGAAAAACAGTAACATTCGGCAATCGCGCAAGTTGGGAGTCGCCGCTCTTGACACAGGCGCCAAAGCGACGAAAATGCGCGGTTTCATGTCGGTGATTCTGAGCAGACAGAGCCGCGGAGGTAGCTTATGAGCACGAATCGACGGGATTTCTTGAAAATGGCCGGGCTAGCTGGAGCCGGCGGCTCGGCGACGTATCTGCTTTCCGAACCGGCCCAGGCGTCCGAGGCGGTCCAGCCGCCGCCCGACGCCATGGGAGTGCTGGTGGACATTCCCAAATGCATCGGATGTCGCTCCTGCGAATACGCCTGTCAGGAGGCGGCCGGATTTGAGCCGCCGCCGATCAAGACTTTCGAGGATAAGTCGGTCTTCGAGCAGGCTAGGCGTCCGGAGCCGCGCAGTCATACGGTGATCAACCGCTACTCCAATCCGAAGGATGCGGCCGATCCGATTTACAACAAGTTCAACTGCATGCACTGCATCGATCCGGCTTGCATGTCGGCCTGCCTTGTGAGCGCCTTCAGTAAGCGTAAGGACGGGCCGGTGGTTTATGACAAAAACCGCTGCATGGGTTGTCGCTACTGCATGGTGGCCTGCCCCTTCGAGATCCCGAGCTACGACTACGACATGCCGCTGACGCCGCAGGTTCGCAAGTGCAACCTGTGCGCTCACCTCGTTCCGGACCAGCAGGAAGTCCCCGCCTGCGTGAAGATCTGCCCCGAAGAGGTCATGACCTACGGCAAGCGGAGCGAACTGCTCGAGCTGGCCCACGAGAAGATTCGCAAGCAGCCTGACGTGTACGTCGATCACGTCTACGGCGAGCACGAAGGGGGCGGCACGTCGTGGCTGTACATATCGCCCGTGCCTTTTGACCAGGTCGGCTTCAAGTACTTCGATCACAAGGCCCCGCCGCGTCTGACCGAGACGATCCAGCACGCGGAGTTCAAATATTTCGTGCCGCCGTTGATGTTGTACGGGCTGTTGGGGGCGGCGATGTGGATAGCGCGGCCGGATAAGGATTCGTCGGCGGAACATTAGAGTCGATCCGTGCAGCGCGGACCAGAACCGCAAAACCTATCGAATTAGGAGTTGCAAGAGTGAGCGAACATCACGAACCCCTCCCGGTCGAGCGCAAGCTGTTAACGCCGGGAGTATACCTTCTTTTGCTGCTGACATTTATCGGCGTGTGCTTTGCGGCTTGGCGGTTCACCTTTGGCCTCAGTTCAGTAACCAACCTGGACCAACAGCACCCCTGGGGCTTGTGGATCGCCTTCGACGTGGCGACCGGGGTGGCCCTGGCTGCGGGCGGCTTCACGGCGGGAGCACTGGCGCACATCTTCCATCGCGAGCACTACCATGCGATTGTGCGCCCGGCTCTGTTGACGGCGATGTTAGGCTACACTTTCGTCGGCATCGGCTTGATGGCGGACCTGGGGCGCTACTACAACATTTGGCATCCGGCCATGCCGTGGATGTGGAGCCCGAACTCGGCCCTGTTTGAGGTCGGCATGTGCGTCATGTGCTATCTGACCGTGCTGTACCTCGAATTCGGCCCGATCGTCTGCGAGCGATACCTCAAATTCGACAAGCGTTTCTCTTTTCTCACTAAGATAAGCGAACGCATCTACCCCGTTCTCAATAAAATCATGCCGTTGCTGATCATCGCCGGCGTGGTGTTGTCTTGCGCCCACCAATCGTCGTTGGGCAACCTCATGGTCATCGTCCCCGCAAAGACGCACCCGTTGTGGTGGACGCCGATTATGACGATTCTTTTCCTGCTGTCGGCGGTCGCCGTGGGATTCCCGATGGTGATCTTCGAGGGGATATTCGCGGCCTGGTCGCTCAAGCTCAAGCCCGAGATGCATATTCTCAGCAAACTGGCGAAGTTCATCCCGGTGCTGTTGGGGCTTTATCTGGGATTCAAAATCGGCGACATGGTCGTGCGCGGCACATACGCTTACCTCGGGGACGGATCGGTGCAGAGCACGATGTGGATTATCGAAGTGTTCTTCGGCGTGATTTTGCCGTTTGCGGCCCTGCTGTCGGCCCGCGTGCGAAACTCGCCGCGCTTGCTTTTCCTGGCGTGTCTGATGATCGTGCTGGGCGTGGCGCTGAATCGCATCAACGTATTCTTGGTCGCGTTCCAGCCGCTGTACCCGGTAAAAAGTTATTTCCCGGCGATCGGTGAGATCGCGGTAACGATCGGACTGGTTTCTCTCTTGATGTTCATCTATCGGGTTATAGTGACGTACTTCCCCGTTATCACCCATCCTGGAAGAGCGAGGGCGGCATGAACTTCATGAACTGGCGATTCAAACACGGCGGAGTTTCGAGGCGAATGGTCGCTATGGCCGCGGTATTTCTCGTGGGGATCGGACTGGCGGCCGCGGGGGCGCCGTTTTTGACGCAAGAGACGCCCAAGCCGCCCGCCGAACAGAAACCGATTTCCGCATCCAGCCCTCATGCGGCGGAAGTGAGTGACTGCGAGAACTGCCACACGTGTGCCGCGCCCACTGCCGAGAATCCCTGCCTTCGCGCCTGCGGCCGGCCCCGCCCGGATAAAATCGTCGAGCAGCTTCAGCAAGGAGCCGTGCCCGAGGGTGTTATTCTGTTGGATATGTTGTCAGACGTGAAAGACGTAAAGGACCGCTTCGGTCCGGTGCCTTTTGACCACCCGGGCCACGCCAAGTGGGCGGAGATCGCCGGGGGCTGCACGATTTGCCATCACTATACGCCCGAGGGGGCCGCACATCCCGCCTGTCGAACCTGCCATGAGATAAGCTTCAGGCACGAGGACATCCGCAAGCCGGGGCTGAAAGGGGCCTACCACCGCCAGTGCATGGGCTGTCATCGCGAGTGGACTCATGAAACGAAATGCGACGTATGCCACCTGTCGCGCGTGGGGGAAGCCGCCGGGAACCAAGCGGTTGATGCGCTCGGCAAGGACGACGTGATGGGCAAACTGCACCCTCCGATCCCGGAGCCGGAAACGGAGGTGTACCAGACTAAGTACAAGCCGCCCGCTGGTACGAAAGTCATTTTCCGCCACAAGGAGCATACGCTGCGTTTCGGTTTTACGTGCGCCGAGTGCCACCGCGGCGACAGTTGTTCACGCTGCCACGAGTACGGCAAGCAGCACGAGCAGCACGTTCGCACTCTAGCGGAGCATCACAAGCCCTGCTCGGATTGCCATGACGTGGAGCAACCCGACAAGTGCAGCTACTGCCACTGGAAAGCCGGCGCCCCCGAGCCCGCCCGGTTTGACCACGCCCGGACCGGCTGGCCGTTGAGCCGCTACCACGAGAGCGCCAGTTGTCGTGCCTGTCATAAAGCCGTCCCCTTCGCCAAGCTGGATCGAGAGTGCAATACCTGCCACGCGGGTTGGGCGCCGGACAGTTTTGATCATGCGGTTACGGGCCAGGTTTTGGACGAAAACCACAAAGAGAACGACTGCGAGTATTGCCACATCGACCGGAAGTTCACCGTCCCGCCTACGTGCGAGGAATGCCACGATGAGGACGAGGGCGTCAGCTTTCCCGCGCAGCGGCCAGGCCCGATCGCTAAACCGGAGGCACGTAAAAAAGACTAAACACAGCCGCTGACCGAGTTGGAGTCGACGCGCGGTACGCTCGTGAAAAGCGTGTCGAGCGGCGGAAGGTTCCGCATACCGTGCCGGCGTCCGCATGTTTTCGCCAGGCGTGCTTGGTCGCCGGCCGCACGGTCTGAAGACGGGCAACTGATCCAGTGCACGGTGGGCAGGCGGCATTTCGAGATTCGCGGGCGGGCTTCCGCTGATATTCCAGACGTGATTGATCCCGTCAGTCCGTCAAGTTTACTCCACGGGCCGCGATATGAACCCGCGGATGGAATACTCAGTAACCGCGGGGTTCTTGCTCCGGTCGTTTGAAGCGTTTAATCTTACGCTTATGCTGGTCGATGTTATCAGGTTGCAGACTGCACGTTTTCGATAGCCGCCTGGGTTCCAATTGTCGTCACTTAAATGAATACGGGCTATGACTCGCAGGGACTCTCGGGTTCCGCGTTCTCAATCCTACCGGCGAAAAATGAGGTGAAGCGTGAGGAAGCATGTCCCGCAGTGCGTATTGTTCCTGTCGATTCTAGCCGTCTTCGTCGGCTGTCAAGCTTTCGGCAACGCCGGTTCGGCGTCTCAGAAAAACAAAACAGGCGACGATACAAACGTGGTTTTACCGCCGCTGGATTCAGGGACGACCGAAAACGACGAAGCGGATGCTCCGGCGATCGAGGCGGCGTCGCGACAGCCTGCTCCAGTCGTCGAAAACTCGGCGCGGAGCGTGCCGCCGGCCCAGAACGCCGATGCGCCGGCTCAAGAATCCGAGGCGCGGCCGCCGGTTGTCAGGCCGACAACGTCGATCCCCAGCGACGGGTGCTCAACGAAGGAGTGTCATCCCGGGGTGAAGGCCGCGCCGGTCGTTCATGGCCCGGTCGCGATGGATACGTGCGACTCCTGCCACGAGGAAGTGGATCCCGGCCGGCACACGTTCAAGATGCTAAACGAGGGGGCGGAACTGTGCGGCGACTGCCATGAGCTTGAACTCGATGAGGAGTACGTCCACCAACCCGCGGCCGACGACCTTTGTACCGAATGCCACGATCCGCATGGCGGCCAGGACCGGTTCATGATGAAGGCCGCCGGCGCCGCTACCTGTAACGAGTGCCACGACGACGTGACCGAGGATATGCCGATGGTGCATGGCCCGGTGGCGGCGGGGGCGTGTTCGGCGTGTCACCGCTCGCATAGCTCGAACAATCCCAAGCTTCTGACGCTGCCGCAGCGCGACCTTTGCCTCGAGTGCCACACGACTCTCAAGAACCGGCTCGAAGCGGTCAGGACGGTCCATGGACCGGTGGCCGTGGAGTGTCTCGCCTGCCACGCGCCCCACGCCGGCGAGCATGAGATGATGCTCAACGCCGAGACGACCGAACTGTGTGTTGATTGCCATTCCGACATCGAGGATCTTCTCGACGAAGCCGAAACCCCGCACGCTCCGGTCACGACCGGTACAGCCT